>JGI24731J21663_1001957_pt1 | contig 13739 bp, 9 predicted proteins | sample EPASupsiteHSE605_FD_21663 | JGI IMG/M metagenome (IMG submission 21663) | reverse complement strand
TATCAATAATGACGTTTAGAATGTACGTTTAGATTTGCCTGATTTACAAAAAGTGGATTCAGGAGGGTTCTCTTGTAGAGTGTTTACAAAATAATCGTAAATAAAACAAAACGTTTAACTTAAGATGAACAATATCTTTCTTGAGGCTTTTGCAAAGTGTTTTGGATTTTCTCATAATGCCGAAGAAGAAAACCGTTTGGAAATGATTAGAGATCAAGTAGAGTTTTATTTCAGCGATATGAATCTTGAACATGATCATGTTTTTCTTGAAGCTATCAATGGTAATCCAGATAGATATGTTCCAATATCTATACTATTGGGTAGAATGCATCTTAAACTACTTAAAGCTACAGAATTAGATGTTTTGCGAGCAATTGAAAATTCTCCTGTATTTGACGTTGATCCCGTTCAATTATTAGTGCGTACCAAGATTCCATTTGTTTCTGACCCGAGGAGAATATACAGGGTTCTTGAAATCAGTGGAATGAATCAAGAAGCCGATTTCGAATTACAGAAACAGTTTTTCGAGACATTATTTAAGGATATCCGCAGGGTATCTTTGTTCAAAAAGGTTAAAGATGGCCAGGTTTTTTATCGAGGCCGTACCTATGTTGAACTTGGTTCAGAAGAAGAAGCTCAAAAAGCTGTTGAGCATGGAATTGAATATGGAGGAAAGATGCTTACAGTTCAAACAGTCGCTAAATCGCAAGAATCTCTCAAAGAAAGGCAGAATCGAAAGAAATAAAAGGTTTTTGGTATCTTTTTTTCCCTTTTTTGGAGCGAAGGGCAATATTATTATGAAACAACAGACGGAAAACGAGATTAGTGAAAAATCCCCTATTTTCTTTCTTCCAGAGCAGCCGTCAATTCATTCAAATTTTTTTTCTCGGGAATGGTCAAAAAAACTAATTGAAAGGTTCCCAATTGTCGAACCTCTTGGTGGTTTGCATAATTTAGGGAATAGTTGCTTTTTGAATTCCGTGATACAATGTTTGTGTTATACTCCTGGTTTTGCACAATTTGCACTCACTTTACCTAATATTGTTTATGAGAGTATAATTGGAAAGCCATGCTTTTTGCATTATTTTGGTGAATTGTTTCAATCCCTTTCTTCCTTTAAAATAGTGGCACCTCATTTATTTTTTGCGAATTTGTCAATGGTAAATCCGGATTTAGAATGCGGATCTCAACAAGATGCTCATGAGTATTTATTTGCCCTATTAAATCATTTTGATGATGAATGTTTAGTTTCTATAAATAAAAGTGAGCCCGAGTATTCATCTCCAATACATTCGTTTTTTGGAGGACAATTGCTAGAAACTCGACATTGCAGTCAATGTAATTGGAAATGCACTACCAAATCCAAATTTCTTGATATAACCATTACTCTAGATGGAGATTCGATTGAAAGTTGTTTCGAGAATTTTATGTCTACCAGAGATGTTGGGAGCAATTATATTTGCCAGGAGTGTAAGGGCATTGGCACATGTTCAAGTACGACAGTTTTTGCAGAAACCCCTAATATCTTAATAATAACAATGATGAGATTTACTGCTGCTGGTGTAAAAATTGAGAAACCAGTTGATTTTGGACATGATCTTGACCTGGGGAGTTTTTCACTTCCAGAAACACACCATCAATACGAATTGTTTGCTGTTATTAATCACACAGGCCATCAGATTACTCGCGGGCATTTTTCTTGCTATATGAAATGTGATAATGGCAATTGGTATTCGGCTGATGACTCAAAAATTGTTAGAGAATCAAATCAGAGTGTCCTTGACTCTAGACCTTATGTTTTGTTTTACAGAAGAAAATATGGGGAGCTTGTATCTCCTATTATGGTTACAATAGGGCAACCAAAGCAAGAAGTTAAAAAGAAGAAGAAGCTAATACTTGTGAAACCACCTGAAGAAGTATTTGAAGATGTTGACAGCGGATTTGTAAGTGAAATGAGTGATTTAGATGACTCAATAATACAATATGATAATAGAATAGAGGTTAACAAATCTATTATAACAGAGGAGAATTCCATCATTAACATGAAGCTTGTATACAACAAGAATAAATAGTGTTTTTAACTAATTAAACGTATTCATGAGAACCAGAACTTTTGAACTATCTTTCCCATCGATTTTGCAAGATAAAATAGTTACATTAAATGACTTTGGATTTAAAACGCAGATATCTCATGGATTATATGATCTTTGGATAGCAAAAAAGGTTAATGGGGGAATTCTATGCTATGCAAAACAGCTTTCTCGTGAAAAGCCTTCAAAAAAAGAAGTTCAAACATTTTTTGACGAACTTGAGAATATTGCTTCATTAGAACATCCGAACATTTTTCCAATAATTGGCGTAACAAATACATTTCCACTTACAGCATTTACTCAAATAGAAGAAAACCGAACACTTCACAATTTTATATCTGATAATGATTTGGATATTGCTTTTGATGGGACAAGGTCAACTATTACAGCATTATTAATATCTGAAGCCCTATCCTATATTCATTCTAATGGATACTCAATGCACCATTTAAGCACTCAATCAATATTTATGAACAAAGAATATTTACCAATTCTAAGTCTCATTGAAAGCAATAGTATTGATCCTCCTCCTTGGAAGCCTCCTGAAGTGTATAAAGGGCACTCACGGGATGAAAAATCTGATGTATTTTTATTTGCTTTTGTTTTATTCGAAATGCTCACAGGATCTGTTCCGTTTCAAGGAGTTTCTCAAGCCGAATCGGATAAATCTATATGCGTGAAAAAAATGCGTCCAACAATTCCAAATTCAACACCTGAAAAGCTAAAATTATTAATCAAGCATTGTTGGTCGCCAAAAAGGATTAATCGACCAACTTTTAATGATATTACCAACCTCTTTCTTTCAGGAACTGTTGCTTTTCCCGAATCAAATCACAAAGATGTTCTGAACTTTGTTAAAACTCAAAAGCATTTAAAGAAAAAGAAACCTAGTGAAAATGAGTTTGATCTATATATGACAGTTACTAGACAGATGAAAACTTCACAAGCCCCGACGACAAATCAACAAATATCAAACAAGAGGAAATGGGATGAGATTGTTGTTGCTTCGTCTTCAGGTACAATGAGGTCATCTCCGCCTCTAAGCATTGATTCAAGTCCTGCAATTAATGAAGTTAATAATTCAACATGGAAACCACTTAAAATTATTGATGCATTAGGTGTGGAAGTTTTTGATGATTTTGCATCTCCTGAGTTTAGCGAAGCTCTTGAAAAAATTGATTCTCTTATCGATACAATGAATATTGAAGGATTTTTGTTGAAAATGAAAGCTCAATTTCAAAAAATGCTTCCGGATCCGATGAAAGAGGCAATTGTGAGGTCTATATCAAGAGCTATTAAGAAGAAAACTGATTTTGATGCAATTTCTAAAACAAATATATTTCAAGTTCTGCCTTATCATGAAGTTCAATTGCATATTCCAATTCTGGAATTGATTTATCTAATTGCACAGAATTCTCCAAATACAATTCCAATGGAAGCTTATTCTATTTTATCTCTTTGTACTGAAAAGTATCCTGACAAAGTTTTGGTATTGATGAGCATAATACTTAAAAATAGTACCAAATTAGTAATTAGCGATCTATATGTTTTGCTTTTATTTGAAAAGTCTTTGTTTTACATATCTTCTAAACATTCCGAACAGTATTTAATTCTATTATATAATGTTATACAGCATTTTCCATTTCTTATTCAGTCGAATGGAAACAGGATTATAGAACTATATTTAAATGTTATAAAGTCATCGAATAGTATCCGAGCTAAAAGAATATCTTATAACTCATTATGTTGTTTGTACCCAGATGATTCTCCAATTCCAATTGAAATAATAATGAAAGATTTTGAGAATTTTGATATCAATGATTGTGTCCTTCATTCATTAAAACAAAAACAAAATATTCCTATTACGCCCTCTTTCATATCCAATCTTGTAAAATTAGCTCAGAATGATAGTGAAGCTCTATATATACTCATTCGTTTGGCAAAGAATCCCACTACCTCACAAGTACTACTATCTTTTCCTGAATGGTTAGAATATGATTTGCCGAGTTTTGAAGGTACCTTCAGACTTTTTTTAGTTGTATTTTCTCATCAAACTTTGAGATCACGAGTTATAGCTATGAAGAATTTCCCATTATTCATGAATAAAATTGTTTCATCTAACAATCCTGATATTGTTATGGCACTAGATTTATTAACAATGAGAATTCCCATTAATCGCCCAATGATTTCTCTAATAAGCTCTTCTGGCTTCTTTGCGTCGTTATTCGAAAAATTAGAAAAAGAGAATTCTGATTCTCTTGTTATGTCACTATTAAATGTTTTAACAAGATTATCAAAGCTAGGGTATTCTCCTGAGTTCTCAAAATACATCGATGTACATCAAAAACTATTAACATCAGGTACAATAATTGCAAAGGCAACATTTTCCTTACTATACGGCTTGAGTCTATATAAAGAGTGTGCAAAAGCATTTAATGAAAGAGGAGTAGGAGATATGGTAGAACAGATACTAAAAGACAAAGTCCAAGCAAGTACCATATCAATATTTTTGTCTCGAATCAAAATGTAATAAAATAGTTGTTTATTATCCCGCTTCATTGATATTTCTAAATAAAATAAAGGGAATCTGTTGATCGCCCTGATTAAGCGAATGATCAATAGGATATAGAATATCTATATCCCGAACAGGTTCTTCTTGTTTTTTAAACGATTCTAAACTTTTATATAGAAGAGCAGAAGTCGATTCTAACATCTGATTTCCAATTGACTCTTTATATTTCTGAAACAACTTCTTTGGCAATATACTACTATTAATAACAAGAGATTTAACATCGTTGGGACACATATAATGAGCTACATTGACTGTTCTCTCCATTTTAGATTGACACTTTTTAGCAGCATCTAGGATTGTCGCTACTACTTGCGATGTCATAACCAGATCCAGGAAGCTTTATCTCATTTGTTATTAGCCCTTGCAAAACACTCCTAGCAGCTTTATTGAAAGCCTCAGCAACATTAGTGTTAAGTTTTGCAGATGTTGATATACACTCGATTCCATGAACACGACAAAAATTATCAATTTCTGCAGAAGTCACCTCTCTCTTATCATTCAGATCAGATTTGTTACATACCAATAGAATTCGAACCTGTGGCTGTAAAAATTTTTGAACATCAGCCATCCAGTTTTCAAGGCTTGAAAATGAATCATGGTTATCCATAGAAAAAACCAGAAGAACTCCAATAGATCCGTTATAGTAAGCCCGCCCAAGTGCTCTATACTGCTCTTGTCCCGCTGTATCCCATATGTGCAATTGAATTTTTGTATTATTAATCTCGGTTTTATAAACCATAAATTCAACGCCAACAGTTGCATTAAAGTTTTCCGTAAACTGATCGAGGCAAAGACGGCGAATCAGCGATGTTTTACCTACCCCGGTGTTGCCAATCATGAGAAACTTGAACTGAAGCCTCTCCCGTGGGGTCTTCATTTATTTAATCGGACTTTTACATTATCGTCGTTGGGAAAAACGATTATTCCGACCAACAAAATTGAGAACAAATAATTTGAAAAGAAACATTGAATTGGGTAAAAGGGTTTTTGGCTTCACTTTAATTAATGTCTCTTACTCTCGACATCATCAAGCAGTTACCCAAAGCCGAGCTTCATTGCCATCTTGACGGTTTTTGCCGCCCATCCACCATTGTTGAACTTGCTAAAGAACAAGGAGTTAAGCTTCCCACCGAGAATCTTGAAGAACTCAAGAAAATCCTCACTGCTCCACCAGATTGCCCTGATCTTGTTACATACCTTCGTTGTTTCGATGCTCCACTTGATGTTATGCAGTATGCATACGCAATCACAAGAATCTTCTATGAAGCCTGTGAAGATGCCGTAAATGATGGTATCATGTACCTCGAACTCAGGTTTGCTCCAGCTCTTCACACAAGGAAGGGATTGACATACTCTCAAATCCTTCAAGCTGCCATTGATGGTGTTCACATGGCTCAAGCTAGGCTTCCCATTGTTGTGAGAATCATTTGTTGCGCAATGCGCCACATGTCACCAGAGCTCAACCAAGAAGTTGCTGATATCGCATGGCGTTTCCGTGATTCAGGAGTAGTTGGTTTTGATCTTGCAGGCCCAGAAAACGGATTCCCACCACACAAGTTTATCCAAGCTTTCCGTACAGTTCGTGAAAAGAACCTTGCTGTAACAATTCACGCTGGTGAAGCTTATGGCGCCGTTTCTGTTAAGAAGGCTCTCCTTTGTGGTGCTAACCGTATTGGCCATGGAACAAGATCCATTGAAAACCAAAAGATTTTGCAGTTAGTTATTGACAAACGTATTCCTGTCGAAATGTGTGTCTCATCAAATGTTCAAACCAAGGCTATCCAAAAGATCGAAGATCATCCCATTAAAGATTTATTCCAAAAGGGTGTTATTTGCGTTCCATGCACAGATAACCCAACTGTTTCCGGTGTTACTCTTTCTGGAGAGTATTTATTACTCCATCAAAAGTTTGGTTTCAATGTTGAACAAATTGTTCGCCTAATGGATTATGGTTTCAGAAGCGCATTCATTGATAAGAACCTCCAAAAGAGATTGAGGATTGAAGCCATCACCCGTTCACTTAAAGTTTTGAAGGCCAATGGAATAGATGTTTCCGGAATTGCTGCCAACTCCCATTATTACAATAGCTTAGGTCTTAACGTTCCAAATCAATTTGCTATTCCAAAGCCCCAACCACAACTTACAATGGAGATTATCCAGAAGCTTAAGAAGGCTGATGTTGATACAAGATTGTCAGGATCTGTTCCTCTCAAGACTCTATATAGCTTCTATCAACAACTTCCAGAGAATAAGAGAGTAAGATCATTTGCTTCAGAAGAAGAATTTTCCAAGTTCTTTGTCTGCACATCAAAGGACTCTTGCATTAAAGAGGCTCTCAAGGTTTCTGTTTCACTTCTTCAAAATGAGGCTAACATTCGCCAAGGTGTTAAAGGCATAATTGCTGAAGCTATTGCAGATAATGTTGTTTCACTCGAAATCAGATTATACCCAGAGGAGCATACACAAGAAGGACTGACTGAAGAACAAGTTATCTCCATCGTCTGCGATGAAGCAAAGAATGCAGCATCAATTAATGCACGTGTTGTGTTGGCTGTAGGTGATGTTGATCCCCTTTATGCCATGAAAATTGCTCAACTTGCTGTCGAATTCGAAGAGAAAGGCGTTGTTGGATTTTCATTCACACGTGAGATTATTCCTGAAGAATATAGATATTTCCAACCAATCTTTGATTATCTTAGGAAGAATTTCATCAATGTTTCAATGTTTGCAGGAGAAAGAGACCCACAATCAGTCCCCGTTGCTATCATCCGTGGTAACGCTCGCAGAGTTGATGGTGCTTATCGTGCTCTAGAGAATCCCAACCTTCTTAAGGAACTCGCTGCCAGATCAGTTCCTGTTGTCATCACCAATTCCCATGCTACCTCTGATGCATTTGAGCCAATCTTCGCTACTCGTCCAATCCGTGATTTTATGGATTTCGGTGTTTATGTAGCCTACTCATCTGCTAACCATTCTTTCAGTGGAAAAACACGCTCACAAGAGCTCCTTGAGCTTGCTCAAAAGTCCGGCTTCGGAGCCCTCGAACTCGTTAGAGTTATCCACAACACATTCTCGGGTGTTTTCCTTCACTACGAACAGCTTCGCGAACACCAAAATCAGTTCTGGGCTGATACTATCAAGCTTCTCAAGGAATATGGCTTTGACCAATTCTGGAACCCTTCATACTTTATTGAGTAAAGTAGCATTCAGTAATTTACATTTTTTAAGTCCGTTATTAAAACAAGATGTCTTCCATTGTTACAGAAACTAGTGCTGTTCCCACACTTGAACCCGAACCACGTGAACTTCAAGTTTTAGTTCGTTCGATTGAAGGTCTTAATTTTTCAACAGAGTTAGGAAACCAACAAATTGCTGTATCAATTTTGTTTCCAGGACATATGAACGATACTCTTTCCCCATTATTTGTCCCTTCTCCAAAAATTAATTTTGAGTTTTCTGAAAAGTATGATATTAATTTTTTCCCACAAACAACAATGAATGCATTATTATCAAATCCACTCGAATTTTATATTTATGTATGCACTCCTGATTTTAAGAAACAAACACAAGTCGCTCGTTTTGTATTCCAATTTGATTTATTGCTCTTTAATTTATCTTATAGTGCAGTTGTCGAGGGAAGTATTTTGCCTGAGGGAGCCTCTGTTCTTTCTGGAGAAGGATTGAAAGCAACAATAGAATGTACTTGGTCTAAGCCTCTTTTTACCCCATCGGAAAGCGAACAATCATTAATTGCTACGTTTAATATATCCTCGGTAAATGCACTCCCACAGATCCTTTTGAACTGCTGTGCACAACCAGGCAATTTTTCAACTCACTTTTTCACATATTCACTGTTTGCAATTCTTCCAGATGGGCAAGTTCTATCTATTGAAGATGGAAAGTTTACTTCTTCAGCTCCTGATGGATCTGATGCTTCAATTACTTTTTCTACTCCACAAAAGTTTTTCATTGGTAAAGATGCATTTGAAAAATGGAAACACTCATCAGAGTTGGATGAAATGATATCTGTTTTCTTGATTCCAGATTTATCTCCTCTGATTCAACCTTTAGGATTATTACCCAACCAATATAGCGCTTTATATGGTAGAGCAGACATACCATTGTCAAATTTTGCGAAACCCGGGCGTTCTCATTTTCTCTCTCCAATACCTCTATTCAGGGATCCCAAATGGTCCGAAAGTGATCGACCAATGCAGATTCTGACTCCTACAGGATTTCCTCAAGAGCAGCCTCCTGATCTAGCAACAGGAAAAAAGAAAGCACCTGTGAGAAACAAGACATTATCTTCAAGGAATTCAGCGAAGTCTAAACCACCTTCTAATGCCATTAATAATGCCCAAAAGAAAGCCAAAGCACTTTCTGCAAAGGATAAAAAGCTGTTGCAGCAGATTCAAGCAGTTCTTACCTTTGATCCTGACACTGATTTCTTTAAAGATTCCACTTCGCAACTCAAAGTTGAAGTGGTACTTTCAAAACCCTTAGTACCTCGATCATCAACTCCAATGATCACCAAACATCCGGAAGAAGTTATTAGGCCACTTCCAAAGCTTCATGAAAACCGATTGGCTGATGCAACAGCAGAATTCTGTCGACAAATCGAATTAGCAATAGGAGAGATTAAAGATAATCAAGGTGATATAGCTCGTTTGAAAAAACAGATAAAGGAGCAACTTAAACCATCAATAGTTGGGATTGTTAATCATGTATACAAGAAGAAACCCCTTCCAAAAGCTGATTTAACAATGACAAGACCAATAGTTGCAGCAAATTCGGAGCCAACATCAATATCAAAGGCTCCATCTGTTTCACAATCAACAGAACAAAATTCTTCTATTGTTGAAGCAGATAATAGTTTATCTTTTATTGCTGAGCTCAGAACATTTTTGTTGACTCATTTAAATAAGACTCTAAATGCAAAATTTGATCTATCATACCCTCGTTCATCTGTTAAGCCCATCGAAATGTCTGTTGAGCATATATCTAATAGGATAAATATGCAAAACTATTTTCATTCAGATGATCTAGATTATCTCCACCAAAAAAGGTGTGAAGTTGATCAATTGAACGCTCAATGGCCTTTTGAGTATGCATTATATTTATGCGACAAAAAATCCCCAGATTCATTAAATTATTTTGCTCAAGCTATTGGGATAAACTACACTTTTGGGGCCGCAATTCTTGGTTTTTGTGCACAATTGACAAAGTTAGGAAACAAATCAGATGCATTAATCCTTTTAGATATGTTGTATAATATGAATACTGATGACCCAGTTTCAACTGTTTGTTTATCAACTGTTTATACAATGATGGAAAGTTCAAAATCTGATGAGTTTTTAGCAAAAATTTCAATAATGAGCCAAACATTACCAAAATCACCTTATTTATTAGCAGCATCCGCATTAATAGATGTACATGACACATATTTGACTGAGATAATTTTATCCAGAGAACAATTACAAAGCGGAAGAACGAAAGATTTGCTCGTTTTAATGGCTCGCTTTAATCAACTACAAGGGGATTATTCAAGAGCTCAAGAATACTTGAAAGAAGCTCTTGATATTGATAGAGAGGATCATTCAATCTGGAAACTCTTGGGAGATTTTCAGTTTTCTTGCGGATCTAAAGACAAAGCAAAACAGTCTTATCAGACTCTACTTTCTTTGGCCGATGATCCTGATCCCGAAACTTGTTTGAAGTTGGCGTTAATTCAAATTCAACATTTTCAATACCAGAGAGCATTCGATTTGCTTATGTATAGTGTTCAAAAAACAAATAGTATGTTAGAATGGATTTGCTTAGGTATATGTTGTTTAAGGCTTGGCGACTTTTCAGAAGCAAATGTTGCTTTTGAACAAGCAAACGAGATGGACAGATGGCTCCCCATTACTTGGGGATATTGCGCAATTTTGTGTATAAAAACAGGAAGGAATAATGAGGCTGAACAAGCACTATGCATAGCATGTCAGCTCCAATTAAGAGACTTCAGACTTATTACTGAGTTAATTACCTTGTTTGCAGATCAAATTAATAGTGAGGAGGCCGCATACTCACTCTCAGAACTTAGAAAAGTAACTGAAGATCAATGTCATGAATCCATTGAATCCAAAAACTTTGACTCGGCTTCAATAAGGAACGAAGAAGAAGATGTACAAAACTCAAATTAAAATACTTTTTTAATTTTAAACCGTCATAAGCGGTTTTCAGAAATTTATGAGTGACGAGAGAATTGTCACTGTTCCGCTTGTACAATCAGCTATTCTTGAGCAGATACATTCTGCTTTCGAGTGTTTCACGAGACTAAATGAAATTTTTATTGAAAAAGATCCAAATATTGAATGGAGAAAATATAAAAAAACATTTAAGCGATTACGATTGCAGGCTCAAAATTATAATGATTTTGAGCCTAACAAATTGCAAGAGGCGTTAAATAATGTTAAATTCTCATATGTTCCTTGCTCTTTGTTTTCATATTACACCTCATCAACACAGAATGACAATTTGCCTCAATTATCTCCAAAAAAGCCTAGCAATACGTATCACTCATATGATGAACTTTCTCCAATTGAAAACATTGTGTATCCATCTATTTCATCAGTGCAGTTTTCCATAATTGATGAAATGTCTTATATGGAAGCTTTGGTAGAATCCTTGTTAGATTCAAAAGAAGGAGACAATGCTATTGGAGTTTACATAGTTGATCACCCTAACCCTCTACGAATATGCTCAGTATGTTTATCTACAAGGGATTGTGAATATTTAATTGATCTGGTTGAAGTACCAAATGCCCTTATAAAGCTTGAAGAAGTTTTTAGCTCTCCAAAAATAACAAAAGTTTTCCATAACACAGCACATTGCTGTAATCTCCTTCATCAATTTGGTATTGATAATATTGTTAATGTGTTCTGTGTTACAACAGCATCATTTTATCTTGGGATTTCACCCTTGTTAAAAGATCTTACCAACAGGTTTCGTGACAGACTATCTGAAGGATGGATTAAGGACTTTCCAAAGCCAAAGCCTATGCTAAACGACTTTCCCACTGAAAGATGTTCTGAAACACTCACAAAAATTGTTGCCAAATCTGAGTCTCGAGCTCAACAAGATTGGAGGCTTAGGCCTTTCTCATTGATCCAAATGAGATTAGCAAGACAAAGAGTCCACTATCTTTTATATTTATATGACTCTTTAAGACAAAAGCTCCTCAAAAGTAATGATTTATCGAGCAAAAGTGAAGCATCTGGTGAGCCACTTAATTATGAAGCTCTTAAGTGTGTTCTAATTGTTTCTCAGCATAAAGCATCATGCATTGATTGGTCAAATTATAGAACATTTGTATTTTCTCCGAACAAAACAATTCTTTCATCATTATATCAGCAGCCTTTGCCCAACCAATCATTATATCATACTTTGTTAAAGACAAGAATTGGTTTATCAAATGGAATCATTCCTCAATTTGTAATAACAGATGCAAATCTGCTCTGGATTTCTTTGGTAGTTCCAAAACAATATAACACATTGATGAATGCAATAATTAACTCTTCTCCAAAGAATAAATCTATGTACATTCAGACTCCGCCAAATGTGAGTGAAAATGTGATAAATGCATTTTTAGACAAACTAAAAAGTATTAACATCACTGATTATGTCGAAGTTAAAGAAAAAAAGCCTAGAACTCTTGAAGAAACAATAGCTGAGGTTGGATGGCTTCCAATCGATGATTCATCAGTCCCATCAAAATCTGAAAGTGAAGGATATTATATTCAAACAGTCCTTTCTCCAAGAGGGGAAAGGAACGATAAAAGAGTAGATCCTTTTACTTCTCTTGGGGGTTCTCTTCGACATTTAAGGCATCCTGAACAACCCACTTCAGTTTCAAGGCAAATCGAAGGGATTCCAAAAACTGAAACATACATATTTTCTCTGGCTAATAATGTTAGGTTAATGCAAAAAATTCATGGAAAAACCAAAGCAAAGCTCACCACTTCAAAAGAAGATCAACTTCCTGACGAGCCTCCTGAAGAAGTTCTTAAGAATCTCGTTAGCATTGGTTATATTGAAGATTCTGATGCAAAACAGATTCTATCCAAATTGAATACACCAAAACCAACCAAAGTGCAGAGCAAAAAACCTCGACCCAAAGAAACGAAATCATCAGTTCCTTCAAAAAATCCTCCTCAAGTCAAAAAACCCCGTTGATCTATTCGTGAAATATCCAATATTTTTGAATTACTTTTATCCATAGTGGTATTTAGCAATTTGTTTATCATTTTCAATCAAACATTACCGAATTATCCTTTCTTTGGGTTTTGGACACCCTTATCTATACTGATGTGTTTTTTGTTTATTGAATAAGGGAAGTCTTCATTGATTAAAATGGCGTAACACTAGATATATATACCCAACTGGCATCTAGTCTGTATTAAATAGCCTTTCTTTCAATATATGAAGCATTTTTTCATTATGATACAGGTATTTTTTCTTTGTTCATTAACATATTCTTTTTGCTCTACAACAAGAACAATAACATGTGGTTCATATAGTGTTATCGATTGTTCTTTTTTTGGATTCTCGACGCCAAATAGTGGAGCTGTTCTTTTTTTTGAATCTGGATTGTTCATAAAAATCCAACGGTGTGATTTTTCTTTATGCATTTGTAATTATAAAGGTGGTGCTGTTTATATTGAAACATCTGACTATTGTGAGATGACTCAGATTTGTGGGAGTTTATGCAGATCTGGGTCAGATGGTTTATCTGGTCAATTCTTATATATATATAACGGAGAAAATGGTAAATATAGCAATATAGTGGCTCAAAAATGTTGGAATACAACTTCTTATGGAGATGACGCATTTTGCATATGTAGATCGCAAAATATTTGTGTTTCTCATTGTAATCTCTCTAGAAACTATGGACATAGTGCAGAAACGGCTGCATTTCATGCATATTTGGATCGCAATGTAACCTTTTCGTATTCTAATGTTATTAATAATGTAGGCTCAAGAGCATTTGGTGTCTATCTTGAAAGTGGAAGCAGTCATTCAGTTCATCATTTGAA
>JGI24731J21663_1001947_pt1 | contig 13790 bp, 26 predicted proteins | sample EPASupsiteHSE605_FD_21663 | JGI IMG/M metagenome (IMG submission 21663) | reverse complement strand
ATTTGAACTGTGATTTCTTCTGTTTTTGCTCATTTCTTTTTCCTTTCCTTATGAGCAAAATTATATCTTATTCACCTGTCCAATTTTTTGGGTCCTCTATAGATACAAGAAAAAAATATAAAAATAATATATGGAAAGGCGCAGGATTTGAATTATTTTATACAGCATTTGAAGAAAGTCTTAAAGAAGGGTGTGGTGGTAGATTGCGAGTATTTGCAACTACACTTGATGAAGAAACTAATCCTATAAAATTTTATTTTTCGAAAGGTTTTAGGTCATGTCAACCGTCGACTCTAAACGATAATGATATTGCAAAAGGTAATATTCCATTAAAATCTCGTATTTTTATGTATCTTCCATATGAGAGAATAAAAAAATTGAAAGAAAACAAACCTTCTTGTTTTTAATAAGCGAATTGTTTAATTTACTTATTCTAAAAATTTTCTAGTAAATAATATCTCTGAAATAGACTTGTGTTTTTCATACAATATGTTAGAATGAATATAGATTGAAAAAAACTTGTAATTTTCTAAAAGGATTGGATAATGAAATTTAGAGTAGAAAAATTAAAAGAAGCTCAAAAAGAATTTGATAAATTGTCAAATGAGCAACAATCACTTTTAGAAGAAGATTACGAGATTATCAGAACGAAAGGTATTGAACATGTTTGGGTAAGGCGACTTGCACCAAAATTGTTTGAGATTAAGACAAAAGAATTAAGGTCATTATTCAAGTATGAAGCAGATCAGTTAATTATAATAGGCTTAATCTACGAGAAAGATTCTCAAAAAGCACCAAGTTATTACATAAAACTTGCACAAAAAAGATTAAAACCATAGGAGATAAAGATATGAGCAAATATGTTTATGTGAAAGATTCAGAAGGATTTGTAACCAAGAAACTTGAAAGTGCGGTTCAGGCTGATGAAGTAATTATCAGCAAGGAGGAATTTGAGCAAATTTCTGGTATTGATTATTATAAAAAAACTTTTGGCAGAGGAGGAGCAAGACCAGGAGCCGGAAGAAAAAAACAGTTTACTTCAAAGAAACGTGAAACTTTTGATCTTGAAGAAAGTGATGTTGTAAGCTTAAAAGAATATGCTAAAAAGCATAAAATTAGCAAAAATAAAGCTTTACACGAGGCGATTAATAATTTAATCAGACACGAAGCATAAAATTTCATAAACACTAAACTATTTCGATTAGAAATAAATTCAAAAGCTCGCTCTTACAGGGTGGGCTTTTTGCTGTTGACATGCCATTAAAACAAATAATTTATTGAGGTTTATTAAAACTGAAAATTTATAATTTGAATTAATATTTTTTGTGAGAAAATTATTTTAAGTTTATGGGTATGAGGGTCTAGCTAATGAAGAAAATTACTATTTTAATAATTTTGTTGTTTTTGTCATTTTCTTTAAATTTTAACCTATGTACTGCAAAAAATCTTGAATTTAAAGATATAAGTACATATAAAAGAGGCTCACTGATAATTTATTCAATCTACACAAATACAAAAAGTTTTGAAAAAATGCAGGCTTATGCAAAAAAGAAACCTGACATAGGCGGTTCTAAGATTGTATACTTTTTTGATAATTTAAAGAACACTCCTAATATATCAAAAATTGGTATGGAGTTTGATAATCATTTTAATAAGTATTGGATAGGTGGATATTTCAAGTATGCAAATGGAAAAGAGAAATTTTTGGAATATCCGGGAAGGAAATAACAGTATGAAAAAATTTTTTGTAAGTTTAATTCTTTCTAGCTTAATTGTTCTTAATTTACCTGTATTATTCATCAATTCGACAAATATTCCTGTTAGTCTTGTATATGCTCAAGATAAAAAGGAAGAAGTAGTTGCATTTAATCAAAAAACTTTAAAATATCATAAGTTGGATTGTATTTGGGCTCTAAGGTGTACAAAAAATTGTATAACTATACCAAAGTCTGAAGCAATAAAAAGAGGTGGTATACCTTGTAAAGTGTGTGGAGGCTAACTATTTAAATGAAAATAAATTTCAAACGTGGTTTTCATAGAATATTTTTAGTTATAAGTATTTTAATTATACTTATTGGAACAGCTATTTCAATTTATTATTCCTGTACAAGCACTTATGACTTAGCTATTAATAATGTTAAGGTTAAAGACTTTAAATATAAAAAGAATTATACTTTAGATACATTTTTGTCAGAAAACGGTTATACTTTGTTAAATTATAATGTTTTTAATCAAACGATTAAAATATCTGAATCTGATGAGCTAAACAATTCCAATCAAAGAATTGTAGATATAGTTCATTTTATGCCTAAGGAAAATCATAAAGTTGTTTTCTTTTATAAACAATGGTATGAATACGCTTTACCATTTATCAGGTATTTTTTAATAGGTTTTATTATTACTTGCCTGATTAGTGGACTTAATTATGGCTTTTATGCATTATTTGCTTGGATTTTTTCTGGATTCAAAGATGATCTTAAGGAAATAAAACAATGAATCAAGATCAACATTTTGCCAAAGAAGATTCAGAGAAAGAAACTTCTTCAAACTGTACTATTAATAAAGAAACTATTGATTTGAACAAAAATAAGGCTAAAAAAGCTATAATAATGGTTTTTATTTTAATCATTGTTTTATGTATATTGTTTATTCTTATATTTCCTCAAAATATGAATAAAGATGTTATTGAGAGACAAATACCATTAGTAGAAGTTCAAAATAAATCTATTCCAAAACATACTACTGGCTTTAAACGAAATTATGTGAACAAAACGAAAAATAAAGGTAAAAATGAATCTTTATCGGGACCTGTACGAGGAAATATCTCTAAATTATTCGGCAAGTCTCATTCTGGAATTGATATTTCTGCGCCATACGGAACTGCAATATATGCAATGCAGGATGGATATGTAACAAGAAGCGGTAGAAGAGGCAGTTATGGGCTAACTATTACTATAGACAGCTATTATAATGATGTACCTCAGGTGCCAAGAATTCAAACAATGTACGGACAGTGCTCAGTTTTATATGCTAAAAAAGGACAGTTTATAAGAAGGGGACAAATAATTGCTCTTGTAGGTTCTACAGGTAAGGCAACTAAACCCCATTTGCATTTTGAAGTTATATATCAAGATAAGCCTGTTGACCCAATCGACTATTTGAGAAAGTTGCCCGGATATTTGAATTATGTATCAAAGGCAAGAGCATATAGAAATAATGTTAAAAATAAAAATCAAATAACTTATAACTATAAACCTAAATACAATAAGGTTTATAGCAATTACGCAGCGTCTTCATGTGATAGTGGTCATTGGATAAACTCAGTCGAAAATGGTGGGAAAATCATCAAACTTGAAGATGGCTCAATATGGGAAGTCAATGATACTGATACAGCTGATTCTAGTTTATGGTTACCTGTCAGCGACATTACCGCTTGTGACGATAAACTTATTAATACTGATGAGCATGAGAACGTTGAAGCAAAAAGAATAAATTAATAATATTCAGTATTTTTTCATGAAGTTTTGTAAAATAATATTGTTAGTGTATTTACTATGTTATAACATTGGTCTAATATAGTTATATAGGTTACAAAATTATAGGATAATTATATGGAGGTAAAATTAACTAAAATTGGCAATAGCCAAGGGGTTATATTAAACACAACGGTTCTTGACCTTGCTGGTGCAAATAAAGATACTTCATTTAAATTAGAAATCAAAGATGGTCAAATAATACTAACCCCGATTAAGTAAAACTAAAAACCCCCTGCTGGTAACAGAGAGTTTTTAGAAATCGAATCCCGAAGGACTAAATTTTACTGTAATTAAATTATATCAAACAATATAATTTTTTAAAGCCTTCGTGGATTCAAACCAAATTAATTAGTTTGTAAGAAACGGAGGCATTTTATTATGCAACAACAAGCACAAACAGGTAGTTTTGATGTAAAAGACATTATCGAACAATTAAGACAATTAGGTTTCAGGGGTCTTAAACTTTGGACAGGCAATAGAAATGTAAGAATTTACATTAATAGACAGGATTATATTGAATTTTACTTTGGTAAACCATGCATAATGGTAAAAGCAGACTTTGGAAAATATTTTCAAAATAACAGTAAATATCCTGAAATTATCGAAGCTATAAACAAAATACTATCCGGCAATAGTGAAGATAGCAGGATTAAAGATATTAAAAATAAAATAAAACTTGCTGATAATATGGCAAAATACACAGGATTACATCATATAGCACTTGAAGCAAGCATAATACTTGAATCCGGCAAACTTGATAAAGCTGAAAAATATCTTAAAAGTTACGGATTTTAGTATTATGCGCTTCCATATCAGTATTAAAGCCGATCAAATAACCTTTAGTGAGCTTATCCGGGCAATGATTTACACAATGAATAAACTTGATTGTTCCGATTATGTCATTAAGGACGGTGAAGAAATAGTTATTAAGATACCAAATAAAAAGTAGTTTAGTTTATTGGAGGAATTTATTATGACAGGACCTAAAAACAGAGAAAGTAAAGAACTTATTGATGAATTATTTGAAATTCAGGTAGAAACAGAAAAGACTTTGGCAATGTGTAAGGCGACATTAGCACTTATATATGAACTTGGAACATACAACGAAGATTCTACAACTATAACAACTTGCTTCAATATGCTTCAAAATCATGTAGAAAATATTGATGAAGGACTTGAAAAACTGGAAAAAAGACTATAAAACAAAAGAAATTTAATCATAAAACGTAAAAAATGTTTATAAGTTAATTGGAGGAAAATATAATGACAAATGCAGTATTAGAAAAGGATACCAGCAATGATTATGATACAGGATCAGCAATATGTGAACTTTATGATATTCAAAACATACTAAAGTTTATGGTGTATGGATTAATTGGTGATAATCTCCAAAATAGTAATAAATTCAAACTTGATTTTAAAGGTGGTTGCCCTGAAGTTATGCCATTAATAGAGGTAATTTTCGAAAAGGCAGAAAAAATTATTAATTGTTTAGAGAAAATGGAGGATAAAAAGTAATGGTAGCAGTATTAGAAAAAGAAAACCAAAAAGTGAACAACGAAACTCAAGAAAATGAAGACTTGTGGGATAAAAGTCGTTATGTAATGAATGAACTTGACCAAATACAGACAACAATAAAAGTCACAATTGCTGCAATCATATCAGATAACAATATTTACAATGGTCATTCAAGAGATGCAAGAAACCTAACCCCTATACTTGAAATGCTTATGGATAAAGCAGAAAAATTAAATGAATATGTAGATGTTAACATGAGATAGATACTACAAACTCCGGCAGATGAAATATCTTGCCGGAGTTTGTAACTCGAATGTAACACAATAGATATTAAGTTACATTCATTAATCCAGCCTAAAGTTTAATAGCCGCCATAATTTTAACAATTTTCAAAGTGTTCAGAAATTTACAAATTTAACATAATATGTTGAATATTTTAATCCAGTGTATTACATTGTATAAAATTTTAAGAAAAAAGGACAAAATTTTTATGGAATTAGTGCAACCTATCAGGGATAAAAAATTAATAGAGGAGATCAAAACGGAACTTTCAAAACAGGGCTATAGAGATTTTTTGATGTTCGTAACAGGTATTAATACAGGCTTAAGAATATCTGACCTGTTAACATTAAGAGTATCAGACGTTAAAGACAAAAGCCATATTTTAATTAAAGAAGAAAAGACCGGAAAAGAAAAAAGATTCCTCATAAATGACAATCTTAAAAATCATATAGATAAATATATTAACACTATGAACGATGATGAATACCTGTTTAAAAGCAGGGAAGGCAATAACAAGCCGTTAACAAGGACACAGGCATACAGAATAATTAATAATGCCACTCAAAAAGTAGGTATTACTGATAGAATAGGGACGCATACCTTAAGAAAAACCTTCGGATACTGGCATTATCAACAGTTTAAAGACGTGGCAATTCTGCAAGATATATTTAACCATTCCGCCCCATCTGTAACACTCCGGTATATCGGCATTAACGATGACATAAAGGATAAAACCATTGCTGAATTTAGCTTGTAAATACAAAAAAGAGAGCAGTAAATTTACTATCTCTCTTGTTTATAATAAGATTATCATTGCAACATAACAATATTAAAGGATTAAGGACAGCGGAAAAAATTCTTCGGCGACGCGAAGGCGGCGGCTAAGAATTTTTGTAGGCTGCTTCTTGCCCATCAAGATTTCACAAGTAATAAAAAATACTTACGCATTTTTTATTACGTTCTTATTTTATGGATACATTATCTAATAAAAAAAACAAAGCCCACTTACTATAGTGGGTTAATTGTAAACAGTTTTATTATTTAGATTAAAATTGATAAACAAATATTATTCTTTTTAATAAACAAATGGCGTTAGTAATGAATTTGTAACGATATATTAATATAAAGAATAATTTTTTCAAATTTTTAATATAAACATATAGCACACACTGATATATCTAGAAATTATTTAATAACTTTACTCAAAAGATTTTTTCAAGATATGTTAATCTAAAATCATATATTCGTACTAAACAAATATACTAATTTGAAGTTTAAATAAAAAGCTATAACACTTTTTATATCTTAAAAAAACTCAAAAATGTATGGTTTCATTCAATTTAACATAACTTAACAAACCTTAATCAAGTTACCATAAGAATTTTAAACTAATAAACTTGCGCTTTTATTTTGTTCTTTTATAATTATTTTAAATTTTAATCACAAAATCAAAGGCTACAGCAAGACTACTTTTTTAAATGTCCCAGCCAGGTATTTTAAAAAGTATATTGATAAAATGTAGATCTTTTATATTGTCTATGTCTTACTATAGCCTTTTTGTTTAAAAAAACTTTCCAGCAACTCAACCAATACCACTTATTAATTAATAATTTAATTCTCACTCCTATTAAATCATTAAATCATTAAATTTAATATTTACTAGTGTACAGATTAGGTATACCAAAGTCAAAAAAATTTTTTAGATGTGTAACAAAATGTAACTAACTTTACACCAAATTACATACAACTTTACACCAAGTATTTGAAACAAAAGGAGTAAAAAATGAAAAACATAACAGTAGCAGTAGATGATGCAGTACACAAAAAATTAATGCATCTGAAAAAAGTTGAATTTATCAACATCAGCAAACTTACAAACAATCTGTTAAGTAATTATGTGCAAAATAAGATATGTAAGGACTTACCATTAAGTTTATAGGCAGGGAAAAAATGAATAAAGGGGGCTTTAAGTTACGCAGTTTATAAATTTATAACAAAAGTAAAAAATGATAGCAAGTACAACTTAGGTAATCTGCTTTGCTCTCATTAAGGAGGGCAAGCCAGATTCTCTGGAATCTTACAAATTAAATATAAAAACAGAAGGAAAACTGTAAACCCCGCCAAGTCAAATGATGATAGTGGAGGCGGCTAGGAGTGAACCACTATACTACACGATGTAGCTTTAACAAACCTATTGCCTTTATATCAGGCTCTCAATTGGGAGCTTGGCATAAAAGCAAACAAATTGTTTATTTATTTTATTTAAAGAAAGCGAGATATTAATTGATTGCATTAGAATCAAACAGCTATCCTGCACTTATGGAGTGGGGGCTGCTAAAAGAAAAAGACGATAGCCTTATAAAGCTGTACGTCTCCAAAATTAATAAAAAATTGTTTCTTTTTCTTCTATCTAAAAGTTTAAAACATACCGGACTTGAAGTAAAGAGTAAATTATCAGTCTTGGTGATGATGTCGGGTAACGAGGCATTAAATCTATTCATAAACTTGCTAAACCAGTCAATTAAAGAATTAGAAAAGCTTAAGGAGGTTTTATAGATGACTATTAATAAAAATAAGCTTCCAGTATTAACAAGTGAAATATTAGAGAAGTTTTTAAAACCTCTAAATCCTAACATAAGTGACACTTGCTTATTGAATGTACTAAATTCAAAGTTAGCCCAAATGATAACATTCAAGCGCGTACAATTTAAAGAATTAGAATTTGAAAAACCCAAAATTCTTAATTATTATGCCCTTAACTTCATTAGTTCAGGTGGTGGGAAAGATAAAATTGTTAATGAAATAGATGACTATTTACTTTCAGACTTTAAGATTTATTTCAACTCCAAGAATAAAGATTATTTCATTAATCAAGTTAAAAAACTTGAAATTGAGGCCACAAATTTATTCACTAATGATAGTAAACAAAAGGCATACATTGAAACTGAAAAGAAAAAAATTAGGAATTTAAGGTTTGAAATGGAACAAGCTACAAGTGAAGGCTTATTTGCAGACTATACGGCACTTAATCAAGCCGGATATGGCAGCATATTTGTTAAAATGTCCGAACTTGGTTTATTTTTAGAAAATCCAACTCAAGCGCAACAGCTATTTCTTGCAGATCTGTTAAAAGTTTATGACGGTAAGGCAAGTATTAAAAGCACAAAAGGGGAAAGCCAAACGCTTGATGTTGATGGTATTCCATGTAATATACTTGCTTATTCGGATATAAATAAACTTAAAAAAGATAAGGCTGGAAGTTATCTAAATAAGATGCTTGATACAGGACTTGTTAGAAGAGCTTTTATAACATACATGGCAGATCATCCGCTAAAAATTGAGCTAGACTATAGACAAGTTATGAAAGTAAAGAATGAAGCATATAAACAAGCTCAGAGCTTGAAAGATGAGATTATCAAACGGTTTATGAATATAAAACAGGATTCCGTTTTTCAGCTTACGGAACAGGCTTATGAAGTATTTTATTCATATAAGACTGAAAATGAACAAAGATACAATGAAAGGCTGAATAAGTCTGATGATATATTATTAAAAGAAGTTAGAAGCCGGTTTTGGAAATGCTTAAAACTTGCAGGATTAATTGCCTGTTTTGAACACCCGGAAAACACCGATATTTATCCTGAGGATGTCAAAATGGCTATTTATCAAACAGACTTGTTTGCTCAAGATCTTGAAAGGTTTTTTAAAGCTAAACCTGAAACAGACATAGAAAAGCTTTTCAAATATTTTCTTGAAAATAATAGTGAATGGATAACAAAAAATGATCTTAGAAAACAGAATTTTATCCATCCTAGCAAGTTTAAACGTTGGTTTGATGATACAATAATTGATTTAGCTGAATTTGCAGAAGAAAAAGGTTATACCTTAGAGCAAGAAAAATTTAAAACAAACGGTATTCAATATCGACTTACGAAGAATAACATCGGTGAATCAATAACTCAAAATGTAGTTGATATAACTAAAATAGTCAATCAAAATAAACAAAAACCTTGTGAATACTAAAATTTTACAAAATTTACTAAATTTTACAGTACTTGTAAAATTTTAGAAGCTAGGAACCAGAAAGGATTTACTGTTATATTTTATAATTTATATATATTATTAGATATTTTATATTATATTTATTATTCTATTTAACAATAGGGTTCTTGCTCCCTCCAAAAAATAAAATATATATATAGGTGTAAATTTTGTAAAATTTGTAAAAAATAAGTCATATCAATACTTTTTAGCTTTCACTATTTATAAAATTTGTAAATTTTAAAATATATCTAACATTTAGCAACTTTAACGGGTTGCTTTATTTGTACAGCTTAATTTAAAGGAAAATCAAAATGAACGATAAAATATCTTTTGATCTTATAGTGAAGTATTTAGGGGAACCCGTCAAAACATCAAACGGTCATTCATACTGGCAATGTCCTATTTGTCAGGACAGCGGGCGGGATAATCTTATCTATACACATAGCAAAGAATTATTAACCTGCTTTGCTGATACTTCACACAGCCACGAAATATATTCCCATATTTTAAAGGAAAATTCTGAACTTGATTTTAAGCAGATGGTTAAAAAGCCTGAACATAAAATCATTAAGATTCAGGAAGAATTTAAACCGCCGCTTGAATGGTTTGAATATCAACACAATTGTAACATCGAATTGATTAATGATGATAAGGCTCTTGCTTATTTACAGAAAAAAAGAGGAATAAGACCTGACACAGTCAAATCTTGCGGAATCGGCATTGATAAGAAAAATAGACGATGGGTTTTTCCTGTATATGACCTTAAAACTCTAGCTGGTTTTGAGTATAGAACCCCGGAACTTACACAGGGTAAAGGGAAAAAAGTATTTAAAGAAAAAGGAACAAAAAACACCCTGGCTCAAATTAATCCTTTTATGTTGGAAACAGAGATATTAATTTTTCTTGAAGGGTTCATAGACAGTTATGCATTCTATCAACGGCTAAAAGATAATGAACAACAAAATTACTATCACGTTATGACACCAACTCATGGGGTCGGTAGTTTTATAAATCTCATCACTAAATTCCATTTTGGAAGATATAAAAAAGTTATTCTGTTCCTTGATAGTGACGAACATGGCATTGAGGTAATGAATGAAGCTAAAAAGCTTTATCCTTTTATGGAAATAATGACTTTGAACTGTGGTTGTAAAGATTTTGGGGAACATTATATGAGGTGCTTAAATTATGAACGTCTTAAAGCAAGTTAATTTCGATCTGTTGGCATGCCGGTATTTAAAGCAAATAGATGCCGCAATTACTCCCGGAAATATCGCCACAGCAAGAGAAATATTCAAAAACGACGCAGATTCTATACTAGACTCAATTCTGGATATAGACGAGGTAAGAAAAGCAAGCGGAACAGATCATATAGTATCAGTTACAAAAATTAAAAGACGTAAGAAGAAGGCGGCATGATATGACAGATAAATATCTCATAGACAGTAGGGAACTTTTAGCATTAATTTATAACCCTTTCAAATTTTTAAAAATTATGAAAAGCTACAAAATAAAAGATTTTCACAAAGCAATAGCTTTAAACTTCGATGATTTTTGTGGATTCGTACTTAATTCATTGACAAAGCATAATATGAAAGACTTTCAGAATAAATACTTAATAACACAGAATAATGCACTGTATTTAATCAAACATTATCTGAATGTTATGGATCCAACTTTTATCCCTACGGTAGACAATTAATAATATAAGGAGCATCGTATGACACAAAAAACTGACAAAAATATAAGATTCAAGATTTTATTCGGTAAAAACTTTATAAAAAGCGGTTATGAGGTAACACCATCCTATAATGACAGTAAAGAATACCGCCATAAATGCAGTTGTAAAAGATATATTTCCTATATAAAAACGCTTAAGCCTTTTGCTTGTAAAGAAAATCCTAAAAACTGCAAATATTATAAAAGTTGCATACAAAAACAGACCTCACGTACAAAGTGCGGCATTGAAGAAATACAAACACATATAAACGATCTGGTTATCGGCAAATACAGCCTTGAACTTGTTCGAACTGAAAAGATAGCATAAAGGATGAAATAAATTATGACAAGCCTTAAAGTATTAACATTCACTTACAATGACAGACCATTAAGGATAGCAAAGTTTGAAAACTCTTCAACTATATATTTATTCAAAGAAGATTTCACTCTTATTATAGTTGATAGTCTAAAAAGCTTAAGTCATGACTTATCAAACCGTATAATAAATGACTTTTTCGGAAGTTTTATAAGAAGTCAGGATATAAAAAGCTGTTTTTACGAAAATAAGATACACCCTTTAGTAGACTGGCGTTCAATTGTCGAATTATTTGAAACATTGAATTTTGAACAGGATGCGCTGGAATTAGTACCTATATATAAGAATGTGGCCAATGACATCGAATTAACACAGAAATTTATTATAAAAGCACATTCAAAAGCAGTTAAAAAATTGATAGCATAAGGAGTTTAGAAAGAATGATTTTAAATTTACCCCTATGGGTGCAAACATCAGCAAGTAATATATTTATACTCAACCTGAACAATTACAGAAACGCCCATTATCAGATACTTAATAAGGCAAAAATAGCTTTTAAAGAAGAGATTCAAGACCAGTTAAATAAAATTGACCAGAAATTTAAATATTTCAAACTTATCTATACTCTATACAAAGGGGATAAAAGAAGCTGTGATGTTAATAATATTTGCTCTGTAGTAGATAAATTCTTCTGTGACTGCCTGACAGAAGCAAAGATAATCAAGGATGATAACTATAAATATTTGACAGAATCAAGTTTTAAATGGGGTGGGATAGATGAAACAAACCCCAGAGTTGAAGTTCAGATAATTGAAGTATAATAGGTAAGTATAATGGCTAAAAATATAATTAAAGATGGTGATAAGTTCATCAATGCTAAAGATGTTTGCGAAATATTTGCTAAACCAACAATATTTAAAAGAAAAGCAGAAGATTATCAACGACTAAAAAATATATCAGGGAATGATCCATCTAGTATAAGTGATTTAAGTAAATATTTCGTTGGCACTTTTGAGAGTATAACTCCAAAAGAAATAAATAATAAAGAATGTATTTATTTAATAACAAAGGAAACAGCCTATAAAATCCTTAAGAATGAGTTTAATAAACTGCTTCGAGGGAGAATAAATAAATGAATTTCAAATCAAGATTAAAAAAAATAGAGAAACTAATTAATAAGCCTCTTAAAGAAGGCGCAAATGGTAATATTGACCAACTTTCAAGAATATTATGCGGTAATGATGAAGTTTTCACAGAATTAAAGAAAAAACATAAGCATCTAAATCTACTTGTAGAAGTAATAAAGTATTGCAGTTACAGAAAGGATATTGACTAATGAACATAACATCAAGGCTTAAAAAACTAGAGAAAGAAATCATTCCAAATGATATACCACAAAATATATTTGCAAAACTTGGAATGCTTCCCATTGTAACTTTTGAACCTGACACATTAGAAGCCGAACAAGAAAAGATTATAGAGGCTACTAAAGCAAAATACTATGATAAATTAGCCAATGAATTGCATACAACCCCAGAACATGCCAAAGAACTATATAAAAAATCAGGACTTAATCCGGAATGTTTGGTTATACATATAGTCAGCTAATTGTCAGGTTTTGTCAGGTTTTGTAAAAATAAAAAGGTTTAAAATATATGCTAAATAACAATCAAAAGAAGTTAATACCATTAATAATAAAGCTGGGTAATATAGATGCAGCTTGTAAAAAAGCTAAAGTTAGCAGACAGACTTATTATGAATGGTTAAAAGATGAAGAATTTGCAACAGAACTAAAAGCACAGCAAGACCTCATCTATAATTCAGCCCTAATTGAACTTAATAACCTTGTAGGTAATGCTGTTAATACTTATAAAGAGCTTTTAAACAGTGAGGATGAATCAATAAAATTCCGCACAGCCTCCGCAATTCTTGATAATAGGCTTAAACTTATAGACAATAAGGAACTACAAGCAAGAATAGAGGCATTGGAACAAGCTGTTGAAAACAAGGAGTAGTAATTATGAGTGTATGTTTAAGCGAAGGTTTATCAAATGCCCTGGAAGTGGTTAAAAATATTTCTCAGAAAAAAGATATTAGTTATACACAAAAATGTAATTACCAGATAGCCATTAGCCTTTTAATTTTAGCTAATAGGATATTTGATACCAAAAGCAAAAAAGAATCGCTTAAAATCGTTTCTGAGTGGCACGTTATTGATAATGAAATATTAAACTTTTATCTTGCAGAAAGACCTGACCAAAAGATTTATTTGTATGCGCAGTATATAGGGCTTAATAATAGTTTGGGAATAGAGATAAAAGACTCAGAATTAGAGCTAATAACCTATATGACAGAATATGAGGTTTTAAAACATT
>JGI24731J21663_1001923_pt1 | contig 13957 bp, 8 predicted proteins | sample EPASupsiteHSE605_FD_21663 | JGI IMG/M metagenome (IMG submission 21663) | reverse complement strand
GCAACAGGAGCAACAGGAGCAACAGGAGCAACAGGAGCAACAGGAGCAACAGGAGCAACAGGAGCAACAGGAGCAACAGGAGCAACAGGAGCAGTAGGAGCAACAGGAGCAACAGGAGCAACAGGAGCAACAGGAGCAACAGGAGCAACAGGAGCAACAGGAGCAACAGGAGCAGCAGGAGCAGCAGGAGCAACAGGAGCAACAGGAGCAACAGGAGCAACAGGAGCAACAGGAGCAACAGGAGCAGCAGGAGCAGCAGGAGCAACAGGAGCAGCAGGAGCAGCAGGAGCAACAGGAGCAACAGGAGAAGCTGGGGCAACAGGAGCAACAGGAGCAGCAGGAGCAACAGGAGCAACAGGAGCGGGATTGGCAGAATTCGCCTATATTTATAATTTGGACGCTCAAGTTGTAGCGTTAGAAGCGGATATACTATTCAGTGATAACGGAGAAATAGTAGGTAGCATTACCCATGCAGTGGGAACAGCTCCAATTATTCTTGGCACGGCCGGCACCTATTCTGTATGGTTCAACGTTGCAGGTGTTGAACCAAACCAGTTTACTCTCTTTCAAAATGGTGCTGCCGTTCCTGGCGCCACCTACGGCTCTGGGGCTGGCACTCAACCGAACCCAGGTAAGGTAATTATTACAGCTGCCGCAGGTGATGTGCTAACCTTAAGAAACCATACTAGTGCGGCGGCGGTTACCCTACAGACTCTAGCAGGTGGAACGGTAATCAACGCTAATGCTTCAATTTTGATCGAAAAAATAAGTTAGTCACAAAAAATTTTTCAGTCCACTTAGGTAGTGGCTCAAATCCAACAGGCTCACGAAGTAAGGTTTAGGTTTTAGGACAGTTCTTTGTCACTACTGCTCAAATTGTGGTCAGGTGTACCAGCGTCTTTGGCTATAACTTTAAATTAGTCACCTATATTAAAAGGAGCCTTCTCTCAAAAACGAGAGGGCTCCATAATATTTAATCTTAATATTTAATATCGAGGTGAATTGTAAATAAAAGTGAAGATACTCAAAGCATTATCACTATAAGTCTATCGTAATAACATTTATTCGTTATAATTTCACAGAAAATAGTTATAATTATGTAAACAGTTGGGGGCACTATACTTTGTTGTGGAAATAATCATTCGCTTATACTAATTCTCCATACATGGGGGGGATTTTTGTCCAGCCTTTCGCTTTCCCGTATTTTAGGAATTTATCATACGAACTCATTTCGTCTTTAAATAAATCGATGAATGTTTTGCGCAGGCTGTCATTTCTTACCGTCTCCATTACTGCCCTCATGTGTAGGTCAATAGAATTTTGAAGGCCTGTGAGAAGAATTCTATACATAAATTGATCTTCCATTGCTTCTGGATCTATGCGCTGCACCATTTCAGCGGGTGGCCTTTCTGGTACTTGGACACTATATTTTATACACAGTTCCTCAAGTTTGTCGATCTGCTTTTTGATAATTATTAAGCCCATATCTAATACAGCAATAAAGCTTGTGTCATGGGCAAAACTAACGGAGAACATGACTAATTCCAGCTGGTCATATCTTAAGTTTAAATGGTCCCAGAGATGGAAAGCTTCACTGATTGATAAATCCTCAGTTTTAATTGGTTTGGAGGGCTTATAAGCTGGAGGATTGTCCTCCCAACTCTTTAATTTTCCAAATTTATATAGTAATTGAAATTGATAGGCGTGGCCTAACAGGGCATGTTTGAAAAGTTCACGGAGTTGATCATTACTTGTAGTGGTTCTATAAGACCGACCAAGGACAACCATTTGAGTAACTAGGTCTTCAAATATTCTCCTGTAAATATATCTATCTGTAAGCTCATCAAGCTTTTTATCAATCCGGATATCCACTGCGGGTCTCTTGGGCAAAGTTACCGAATAGTGGGTTGCTTTCTCTTCCAATATCTTGGATTCCTTTATAAAGGTACTTAAGAAGCGACTAAGCAAAAGATCAAAATCACGGTCATGGATAAAGTTCCTATACATCTGAAGGGTTTCTATACTGCCATACCGTGCTCTTAAGGCATTCCATAAATTGAAGGCTCCAAGAATATCAATAACTTCTTCACCCGATAGTTTTTTAAAGATAGAAAACAAAACAATCACCTCATTATTCGATTGTTTTAGTATCCGTTGGGCAGGGTATTTTTATGCGATGCACAGAAAGGCCTGAGGACCGGGGAGCGATAACTTATTTGGTAATTGAGATGTTAAATATAATTAAAGAAAAATAAAGGTAAAATCCAAATAATGTCCAATATATAGAATATATAGATAGAAATAAAATACGGAATGAACAGAGGTTAATTTGTGCAGAATCACATTAGCGTGAACGATAGTTTTCCAGTTGTGGGCATCGGAGTCTCGGCTGTTGGGGGAAAGGCATTTAAAGCTTTTTTCGAAAATATGCCAGACGATTGTGGGATGGCCTTTGTTATTGTCGGCCGTCACGAAATGACGGTTCAGGTCCTGCAGGAATACATATCTATGCCTGTTTTAGCGGTGAATGACGATATGAAGATGATGCAAAACCATGTGTTCATATGCCCGGAAGATAAAGATACCGGAGTTGTACGTGGTAATTTTTATTTGCGGGAACCTCTCTCTAATCCTCGAAAACCTTTAGATTATTTTTTCAGCACCCTGGCCTATGACCAGGGCGAAAATGCCATATGTATTATTCTTTCCAGCATAAGTGAAGATGGAGCATTGGGCATAAAAGAAATTAAAGCACAGTTTGGTACGGTAATGGTCCGGGACGGGGGCTTAGCGGGTTGTGCTGATTCCGCTGGCAGTGCCTCGGTCTTGGGATTGGCAGATTATATTATACCTATTGGGAAAATGGGTGACCAGCTTCTTTTACACAGTAAGTGGTTGCAGCGAAGAGCTTCGCGGAGTATCAACGAAAAATTGAGTAAGAACTCAGAAATACTAAAAAGAGTGCTTTTCATTATACAAATGCACAACAGCCACGATTTTTCCCTTTACAAAAAAGGCACTATTTACCGTCGTATAGAAAGCAGAATGCGCGTCTGCCATATTCAAGATATTGAGGAGTATGTTCGCCATTTACAGCGAAATGCTGCAGAAGTGGAAACTCTTTTCAAAGCGATACTTATTAATGTAACCCGTTTTTTCCGCGACCCTGAAGCCTTCGAGGTTTTGGAGAATCAAGTGATTCCAGATTTACTGGCGGATAAACCGGAGGGATATAACCTACGTATATGGATCCCCGGGTGTTCCAGCGGGGAAGAAGTTTATTCCCTGGCAATCATAATTCAGGAATGCATGAACAAAGCCCGGCAGAATATGACTCTGCAGATATTCGCTACAGATATTGACGAAGACGCCGTTTTAAAGGCAAGGACTGGCTTATATCCCTTAAGCATTGCGGATGATATACACCCTGAGCGCTTAAAACGCTTTTTTAAGTTGGAAGAAGATCGATACCGGATTTCGAAGGAAATCCGTGAAACCATAATTTTTGCTTCCCATGATCTTATTAAAGACCCGCCTTTCATTAAGGTGGATATGATCAGCTGCCGAAACCTTTTAATATACTTTGAAAATTCCTTGCAAAAAAGGATTTCCAACCTTTTTCACTTTAGCCTACTACCCAATGGAATACTCTTTTTAGGTCCTTCCGAATCTTTTGGAAGCAACACGAACCTTTATACTGTGCTAAATAGCAAATGGAAGTTATATAAACGCCGGGATGTCATTTCCAAACTCTGGACAAATTTTCTTCCCGGTTCGTCTATAATCACGGCAGCCAAAGCAAGGGCGGATTTTACAAGCATCGTCGGATCGGAAAAACCAGGAATGATCAATTCTATAGAGAAAATGTTGTTAGAAAACTATACCCCGCCCTGTTTTATAGTAAATGAAAAGGGAGATATCATTTATATCAATGGACGTAGCAGAAAATATTTTGAACTAGCTACAGGAGAAGTTAGCCTGAACATCGCGACCATGGTTAAGGAGGAAATGCGGTATAGTTTAAGGGCAGTACTTCGTCAGGCAGCTAAAACAAAAGAAGATATTACTATTGAAGGCGTGAGGTTGATAATCAATGACGAACAAGTCACGCTTAATTTTGGTGTTAGGCCGATTGAGGAACCCGGAACATTACAGGGTTTGATCTTGGTGATCTTTGAGGAAGTTTCTGCATTACCCATTGATACCCTGCTAAGTAACAACGGTGACAGCTCGTCCAACGCTGTGACGCGGATCGACGAACTGGAGAATGAGCTGAAAAGTACAAAAGTTCAACTATTCAGAACGATCGAAGAGATTGAATTATCCTACATGGAGACAGCGGCGGCCAACGAAGAACTACACTCCGCTAATGAGGAATTACAGAGTTCAAATGAAGAGATGGAGACTTCCCGAGAAGAAATGCAGTCTCTCTACGAGGAAGTCGTAACCGTTAACAATGAACTGCAAAATAAGCTGAATGAACTGGCCCACTCCAATGACGATATGACCAATCTTTTAAACAGCACAGAAATAGCCTTTATATTTCTAGATAGCAATTTGAACATTATGCGGTATACTCCTTTAGTCCCTAGGCTTGTTAACATCATTCCTTCAGATGTTGGTCGTCCTCTGGCCCACCTTGTAACAAAGCTCCGAAAGACGGATATTGTCTGCGAAGCCCAGAGGATTCTGGAAACATATGGCCATATTGAGAAGGAGGTTGAAACATTAGAGGGGGTATGGTACCTGATGCGGTTAACGCCCTACCGAACCTCCGAAAACACGGTGGCTGGTGTCGTTGTTTCTTTTGTTAATATCAGTAAACTTAAGGCACTTAATTTATTAAATACTGAGCTGAGGGACAGACGTGATTATGCCTTTAGTATCATTGAGGCCATTGACTTTCCCCTCCTGGTGCTGGACGGTGATTTTAAGATTCTAACAGCGAACCTGAATTTTTACCGCGTTTTCCAGGTGAAACCTTTAGAAACGGAAGGCATGTTGCTTTCACAACTTAGTGAAGGCCGATGGAACATTCGCGAGTTGGAGGAAAAACTTACCACTATTATCGCTGAAGGGATATCTTTTCGAAGCTTCCTCTTAGATTATGAATTCCCAGGCGTCGGCTATAAAAAGATTTACCTCGATGCCCACAGGATTAACAGCAAAAAGCCATCTGAAGATTTAATCCTAGTCATCTTTAAGACGGAGAATTGATTTAGTTATGTTTAAATAAGGGGGTTGGTGATTGCATGGATGGTGTAAAATTGCGCCAGGAAGCAGAAACACTGAGAAACCAAAAGAACAGAGCTATCGGGAATACTTCGGCAGAAGGTTCATTGGAGAATATGGAACTAGAGGTTCATCAAATCGAATTATCAATGCAAAATGAAGAATTGCAGCGTGTTGGTCTGGAGAACGAATTATCCCGGGACAAATATAGGAAATTATATGACTTTGCCCCAGTGGGTTTTTTTACCTGTGGGGCCAATGGCCTGATCCTGGAAGTAAATCGGACTGGGGCTGCTTTACTCGGAGTGGAGAAGGATAATTTATTGGGAAAGGTATTTACCAGCTTTGTGCTCGATGAACACCAACACGTTTTTTCTCTGTACTGCAAGTTGCTGCGGCAAATTAATACAAAGCAGGAATGCGAACTGAACCTCCGGAAGAATGATGGGACAGTTTTTTGTGCTTTAGTTGAAGGGATAGCAGATAAAGAGAAAGAGAAAGATGAAAAAGACACTCTTTGCTTTCTTGCAGTCAAAGACATTACCGATCGGAAGAAGAATGAGGAAGATAAAGTAAATTACCAACGGATGGAGTCTTTGGGAATTTTGGCTGGGGGCATAGCCCACGACTTTAACAATCTTCTGACGGTTATATTAGGCAACATCTCATTATTCAAAATGAAGAATTTGAAACAGGAAAAAAACCTGGAACTATTGGAAGAGGCAGAAAAAGCCTGCCAGCAGTCCACGGATTTAACCTTGCAGCTGTTGACCTTTGCCAAGGGGGGGAAGCCCTTTAAAGAGGTGATATCCATTGTTCCATTACTTAAAGATACCGTCATTTTTGCTATGAGGGGTTCCAATGTGCGTCATGAAGTTGAATTGTCCGATGATTTATGGATGGTTGAGGTGGATGGCGGACATATCAGACAGGTGGTGAATAATCTGGTCATCAATGCCCAGCAGGCCATGCCTAATGGGGGAACGGTGTCTTTGAGGTGTGAGAACAAATACTTGACAGAGGAAGAGGGACTGCCGTTAAACATAGGCCCCCATCTGAAGATAACCGTAGAAGATCACGGCGTTGGCATCCATAAAGACCAGTTGAACCGGATTTTTGATCCTTACTTTACGACAAAGGCTCAAGGTAACGGGTTAGGATTAGCTACTTCTTATTCCATAGTCAGGCGGCACAATGGTCACATCAGTGTTGAGTCCGAACCAGGTCAAGGGACAGCTGTATCTGTATACCTTCCGGCTATACCGGGAATGGCTCTGTCAGAGAAGAAGGCTATAGAACCGTTTCTTTCTGGGCAAGGCAAAATTTTGGTTATGGATGATCAAGCCTCCATACGAGAAGTTATCGGGGGTATGCTTGCCCAGTTGGGTTGTGAACCTTCCTTTGCTGCAGATGGAGAGGAAGCTGTACTTCTTTACAGGGAAGCCAGTGAGAGGGGCCAGCCCTACGATGCTGTTATTTTCGATCTAACCATCCCCGGTGGAGCAGGAGGCAGGCAGGCTCTAGAGGAGATCATTAAAATAGATCCCCATGTCAAGGCCATAACCTCCAGCGGCTACTGTAACGACGCCATTATGACCGATTTTAAAAAGTATGGATTCAAAGCGGCTTTACATAAGCCTTTTTCCCTGGAGGAACTAAGTAGAGTCATTAGGAATACTGTTATGGACTCCATGTAATCTTTATCGGTCAGGTTGACTTTTATCGATATTCAGAAGGATTCCTCAAATGAAGTTGTGTGGATGCATCCATTATTCTTTAAGTCTTGCCAGAACTTTTTTGACGCTCTGGCTTCTTGTTTTTCATATAGAAATATCAAATTATAAATTTCTCTGCAAAAGCCATCCAATTACTTCCTGTAATATTTCCTTCAAAAAAGTGAATTCTATTAATAGTTCCTAAAAATAAAGACATTAATTAAACATATTATTCAGATGTAACTCAAAAGAATGTTTAACTCATTAGGGGAGGTAATAACATAACATGAAAAAAATTAAGGATAGAAACACCTTAGCAATTGTAGCAGGGCTCATTGGTTTAACAGGTATTATGTTTGTTGACGGAGTCTCTCGTGGTGCAAATATCTCTAAGAGGTCATATAGGGAAGCTTCAGCAGGGATGTTCGTCTCGAAAAAGGAAGCGAGCAATTTGAGGGGACAAATCCTGGGAGTAATAATGAATTCTGCTGTGAGCATTATAGGAGCCAAATATATAATTAGTGATATGTCGAAAAATGGGCGGGATAAAATTATACCAAAAGGAATACTGGCAGGAATTTCCATTGGAGCAATAGCTACAGTCCTTCCAAATATTGCCCCCAAAAATAAGGTTAAGCCAAAGGATGCAGCTAGCAACCTTTCTTACGTTTTCAGTAACATGGTTTATGGGTTACTTACTACTTTCGCAGTAGCTAAATTAGGGCATGATTCACTTTTCGACGCCCCTCCTCTAAATGATTACTTGAAGCCGACTGAAAAAACAAGTGAGCAAATAAAAGAGTCGAATAGAAATAATATTCAACCTGTTTACTCAGATGTAAATCCCAATCTAGAAGAAACAAAATATATAATGTAATTCATTTTTCTATGGTTACAATCACGAACAAAAGTCGTCAAGGTAGCTTTCGACCCTGTCAGACTTTTGTTGATGCACATAATTGTGAAACTGTAAGATGTTTTCTCTCCAACTTTATGAAATGTCTTTCTTATTACAACGGACAATAAACGGTCAAGTGCCTGTTGGGCATGGGGTTAAATAAGAAACGAACGGGTTCAGCGTGTAAATGCTGAACCCGTTCGTTTTCTCCAATTTGGTTCTAGTAACTGGAGTGCCACCAATGGCAACAAGAATAACCAATACTTAGAAAAATAGGTTTATTATCTCTCTTGGCTACTTCGAAAGCTTCTTCATTCCATGGATACCAGTCTACGGGATTATACGCATGTTGCAAGAGATATGGGCTTTTTTCGTTAAGTAGTTTGTTGGTATGTTCGCTAGTATGTACCATGGCAACCTCCGTTATTTTCAACATGACATGCTATTAGTATGTGTAAATGCAGAACATTTATAAGACTCGTAAAAATATAGCTGGAATATTTTGTGGAGAAGATTGACGTACTCTAACAGAACTCCAGCGGTAGTTATGAGCTAGGTGCGTATCTATGCAAAGGCAGAGTTAGGTCTCCTTTGATTGATAAGATTGTAGTTTATGAGCAAAAGGGCGGTAGCTAGAGGTTGTGTGGAATACATCGTTCACAGTTAAAAGTGAGTAATGCGTTGGTTGAGAAGAGTCTCGCCAACGTTTTTTATATATTTGAGGTATGCTGAAACGTAGCGCAGGATTCGCTATTTGATAGGTTTGAATGGGGATTTGTTTCGAGGACTTATTGAGATGGTCAAAGTCAATCGGTGGTTGAGGTGATAGTTATTTATTTAACACTCCATTTTTTATTGAAAAGGCAAGGTAATCGTTAGTCGAATGACCTTATTTCCATAATTCAGATGAATGGTTCCATGATGCAAGTCGATAATACTTTTTGTTATTACCAATCCTAATCCTGCGCCAGACTTGCTGGACGAACGCGAGCTATCGACTCGATAAAATCGATCATATAATCTATTAACCTGGTTTTCGGATAGAGATTCACATGGATTTGATATTGAAATTTGAACAGAATGTCTTTTTTTAACCATTTCTACCCGGAGGACAAAACGAAGCATCCCGGATTGTTACTTTCCACAACAAACGGCGGGAATGGTATTTCCGTCTCCACCACCCAGACAAGCAGCATCTCAACGGTTGACGGTGAAACCTATAAAGCAGGCAACACAGCGCTGAACAACCAAAAGGACATCAACTTGATTGTGGACGACTTCCTTAAGCCCGACTTCAGTGAGCCCAACAACCAGGATCATTACAAGTTCAATCTGTATGTCCCCAAGGATTATGACAAGAGCAAATCGTATCCGTTGGTGCTGTTTATTCAGGATGAAGACTCACTGAGCAGCACGCACGCTGGTTCCCTGACCCAGGGCCTTGGCGGCGTCATTTGGGCGGACAACACGGAACAAGCGAAACATGAATGCTTCGTTCTGGTGCCCAGTTTCCGGGATACCATTGTTGGCAACAACTACAGTACAACGCCTGGACCTGGACATGACGTCGGATCTGATCAATTATCTGGAAAACCAATACAGTATCGACAAAAACCGGATCTACAGCACCGGGCAGTCCATGGGCAGTGAAGCCTGCATTGCGCTCAACCTGAAATATTCGGACATGTTTGCAGCGTCCCTGCTGGTCGTCGGACAATGGGATCCTATCCAGATAGCCTCACTTTCGAAGGCAAACCTGTGGTTCGTCTCCTCGGAAGGGGATGACCAGACTTACGCCGGTGTGAATGCCTGTATCGCCAACCTGCAAAAGGCCGGCACCAAAGTCAGCACGGCAACGTGGAGCGGCCAGTCCAGCACATCGGAATATGCCTCTGATGTAAGCATCCGGGTACCCGTCGGAAGGCGGTTCAGTCTCCCCGCCATGCAGGTGGGTGACAATTGGTACTGGGCTTTGGGCTAAAGGAAATCCTGGTGGGAACGGTGGAAACGGCGGCATCGGCATTCCTATCTTATTAGGGTCAGCCCAGTGAATAGTAGGATCTACCGCCAGAGAATACGGTTCGGTTAAGTTGTTAATCCATTGCACATTGCCCGGAATGTGTCTTATTGCCTCGAAAGTTGGGCCAGGTGCAGACCTGTAATCCGGAATGATCTCGCCGGTTTCGGGGTTCCTTACTTTGCTGCCATAGCCCCAAACAGTTGTTTCAGGGAAACCCTCAGGTAATATTTGTTGGGTGAATTGGCTAATAGTCACTCGATAATTATGGCTTTTTACTTTGGAGGTATGCTTATTTTTAACTACAGTAGGCTCAAATACTGGTGGGACAACCAGTTGGTTTAAATACTTTGGGATAGTATTTGGGTCAAGCGGATTAGGCATTAAATCTTTCAGCTCCTTTAAGATTGTGGTTAGGACTCGGTTACGTTAGCAAATGGAAGTTGAAATCTGGATTTTAGGCACTATCCCGATGCTGAGCATGTCCATGATGAACTAACTACGTGATCATATAGTACAAGATATGTATTTTTTATAGTAAGCGTGTCTATGGTCATCAATACAAAAATGAGCGACGATGACGTTCGGCGCTCATTTTTATAATATTTTAAACCCACCCGTTGACTTATATTATTACTGTAACAGAAAGGGCTCTTCAGTTCAGCAAGTGAACTTGTTTAGCTAAAAATATCGATAATAATTCTAACCTGGATTTTACAGAGGTTTGATGCTTTGGGGAAAGCTGAATACATTACACGGATCATACTTACTCTTAATGCTTTGCAAAACTTTCACATATTGACCGTAGTAGGCCATTTCGTAATCTTTTAGTTTACTATACGGAAAGTTTACGTATGAACCAAAGGTAAGCTCCTTAATATATTTAAAGCCCTTTGCTACCCACGCCTCATTAATTGGCGCTTCATCATTCTCTTCCCAGTCGGATGAAATGGCCATTATATATTTTGCCTTCCTATAATAAAAAGCAGTTTTGCTTTTAATAACATCACTTACCGCGCCGCCTAATGAATATACTTTAATGAAGGAATTGTAATCGGTAGGCGCATGATCTAATATTTTGATAAGTATGCGTAATTCATCTTCGCAAAGATGCTTGTACATAAATCTTCCGGTGTCCGTGAATTTTTCACTTTCCGGGTAGGTGTTAGCTATTGTGTTGACAGCCTCAATAAAATCAACATACTCGATATTTTCAAAAGTAATACCTGATATACTCAGGAATGGCTCTAATATTTTTCTGGCTTCTGCGGGCTTTCCATAAAAGAAGCCAAAAAGGTAAGCCCCTTGTTTATATACTCTGCCGAAGGCGCTCATCCTTCGATCCAAATCTTCCAACCATTCTTGCCAAACACTTAAAAATCTGAGTCTAGCAGGTCTATTGTTGTTCCACTTCAGTTGGAAAAGCGTTATTTTATCTACCTTCTTTTTTAATTGGAAGGTGAAGGAAGTGACGACCCCGTAATTTCCTCCTCCTGCTCCACGCAAGGCCCAAAACAAATCAGGATGGCATTGTTGATTAGCAACTATTATATTCCCTTTGGCATCCACCATTTCCACTTCAAGCAAACTGTCAAGGGTAAGTCCCAAGTAGCGGGCAGATAAACCTATCCCTCCGCCTAGCACTAAACCGGATATAGCTACTGTTGGGCAAGTACCCCCCGGAAATGCATAGCCTTGTTCATAAAGTACTTCATATAATTTTCTAAGCCTTGTTCCTGCTTGTACCTTAACTACGTCGTTAATGGTATCCACTACTGTATCATTCATTAGTGTCGTGTCAATTACCAGTTTCTCCGTTCCGGTTGAATAGCCATCGTAGTTGTGTCCCCCTGAGCGAATCCGAATTCTTACTTGATGTTTTTCTGACCAACGAATAGCATTGGCTACATCCAGTTTATTGTAACAATATACGATTGCTATGGGATAGGCATTTATAGCCCTGTTGTACTCTTGTCTAGCTTGTTCATATTCTGGATCATAAGGCCATATAACCTTACCTGTCAATCCTTTATGTTCCAATCTAAGCACCGTCCTTTCGGTTTATTGTATGCTTGTACAAATTATGTGGTGACTTAGACGGTCAATTTCGTGGCCAAGAAAGGGACAGGAACATTGGGCAATCTCCTCCAGATGTCTCAATCAAAAAACGGCTCAACCTTACGTAAAAACCGTTTATCATCGTTATGTTCTTTATTATCCCGGAGAAATCGTAACTCCTCACGTTGGTGTTCTTGAGAAACCTAAAATGAAGAAACACATCTACGTGGAGACTGTCGCAAGTATGAAACCATTAGAATTCTGAAAGTCCACCACAAGCGGCTCCTAGAACGGGGGTTTAAATTGTATAACAATTTAATAGGACTACCCTCGACAATGAAAACAATTTAGAAAATAGTGGTAGTAATGAAATGCCAGATCGTTTTAATAGACGATTTGGTATTATTAGTTTTTCGTTAATTTATTTTTGTAGTATTTGCAAATTAGAGTTTATCTCTCACTTAAGTTGGACTCAATTCATATAATGTCTTAATCTATATTTTTCTGTTTGATAGAGTTATCAGAGGCACAATTAACAACTGGCCTAATTGAAAATACACCTGTCTTAGGTGTAAACCATTAACCACATTAATTGCTTTAGACGGCAATGATGCGAAAATAGGAGCTGATTATTGGAATGGATAACTTTAAATCGGGAATAACATCACAAACATATACAAATAATTTAAGCCCACAAGTATGGAGCTTTGTTTCGGCCCCTGCCTTGCATCCCATGAAGGTTACTGTAAATGTGAATAAACCGGGAACTGCTTATGGCTTAATATTCGTTGCGCCATATACTTCGTATGAGGCAACTATGATTGGGCAAACGGGCGCACTGATCATGGATCAGGTTGGTAACCCAGTCTGGTTTAGACCGCTCGATAGTATATATATACAAAATTCGGACTTTAGAGTACAATCCTACAAAGGCAAACCAGTTCTTACCATGTGGCAAGGAACGATATCAGGAACACAGTCTGCAGATCCTAATCTTCCAGCAGGAGATCCTGAGCCTGGTGCTTATTTCCAAATCATAAATCAGAATTATAAAGTTATTAAGAAACTCACTGCCCAAAAGGGATTCACTGCAGATGTTCACGAGTTTACTATAACAAATCAAAATACTGCTTTGTTTACTGCTGTGAAACAAGTGCCGGCAGATCTAACACCGTATGGTGGTCCAGGAGATGGATATTTTGATAACTACTCCATTCAAGAAGTCGATCTCGAGACAGGCCAGCTTCTTTTCTTTTGGAACGTGCTTAAGCATGTTGATCCGGCAGACTCGATGTTACCCGCGTCTTCTGCAACAAGCTCCAATAATATCTGGGACTGTTTCCACGTGAATTCAGTTGAAGAGGGGCCAAACAATACACTTCTAATTAGCATGCGTAACATGTGGGCCATTTATAATATTGATAAAATAACTGGTAAAATAATTTGGCAGCTTGGTGGAAAACAAAGTGATTTTACTTTTGGCCCAAATGCTATGTTTTCTTGGCAACATGATGCGCGTCACAGACGTGGAAATAGAATAAGTTTGTTTGATGATGCTTGTTGTGCGTCACCCAGTTCTCCGCCAGAGAGCCAAGCACATGGTTTAATTCTTCAACTCGGTTTCCAAAACATGACTGCAAATGTAGATCGAACGTATTATCATGATCCAACGCTATATGTTCCAAGTCAAGGAAACGTTCAAAAACTGCCTAATGGAAATCAATTCGTTGGATGGGGACAGGAACCCTATCTTTCTGAATTTGCAAATGCCGGTAATACCGAAAAAGATCCTTCATTGAATTTTTTATATGATATGCGTTTTCCTAATCAAAATCTTTCCTATAGGGCGTTTAAGAATAAATGGGTAGGTTTGCCACTTTATCCACCCAGTATTGCTGTAGGACTATATTGTGAAGCTGCGATTGTTTATGCTTCATGGAATGGTTCAACTGAAACTGTCGCTTGGCAGGTGTTAGCTGGTCCAAAACCTAATAGATTGTCAGTGATGGTAATTAGCACCACTCGAACCGGATTTGA
>JGI24731J21663_1001903_pt1 | contig 14121 bp, 7 predicted proteins | sample EPASupsiteHSE605_FD_21663 | JGI IMG/M metagenome (IMG submission 21663) | reverse complement strand
ATATACTGGAATATTCATAAGATTGTTACATAGTTATCAATATTAAAACTTTTTACTCTTTTACTTTAAGATTCATGGACTTTTGAAAAACAAGTATTTCTTAATTTTTTTCATTTTGAAATGAGATAGAAACCTGTTTCCCTTATAGTTTGGTCAAGATTCTTGTGCTACATACGCTGGTGAAAATAGAACCCTAAAAGAATTCTCAGTCTCTTAGAAAATGCATTTTAATTATTTTCAATAAAAAACCAAAAAAACACCAAAAAATTGAAAAACACCGAAAAATGGTTTTCTTTATAAAAAAAACATAATATTTCCATATAATCAATTAATCATGAGAATAGAAATAACAATGTATTTCTAAAATGAGGGGCATCAAATAATCATCATCACAAGTTCCATGAATCAAAAACTCAAATATGATGGACTTTTATAGAATAGAGATGAATTTTTTAATTGATTCATTCATTATCTCCAATCGATGAGTGGGTTTTAATTCAAACCAGGCCTGATAAAATCAAACAATTCATCCGTAAGGATAGTCATCATGAAGAATTTGATCTGCAATAATATAAACAAATATTATATGTGAATATCAACTTTCTTGTGTTGAGGATGATAGAAAAATTGCTTACACTCAATGGTGTAGGTATTGAAGGATTCTTGACTATCAAATAATTTGAAAAAGCCAGAATTATGAATTCATTTCATGAAACAACCCATTCTCTTGAAATCCATTTATTCGTTACAGTGTAAAGTTCATGATAAAAAGTTAAAAACAAAAGATTGATTTTTTTTCGTGCTTTAATCGGAATCAATATCAATTTCTTCAACAATTATTAGTTTATTTGGATGGTAGAACTATATTGTATTTTAAAAAATCGAATATTTATATAATCTAATTTTTACCAATCTCATTAGTATATTTAAAGAACTCGCAGTTTTTATTATAATTCATCTATTCTTCTTAACCAATGTTCATGTTTTAACTTATTTTCAACACCAAGAGTATCAATAAAAATAAATATTTTTTTTTTGAAAGATCAATTCTCTTCTATTTCCTCATCATGCGTTAAACACCCATTCTTGAATCCCTTCTTTCTTGAAGCCCATTGCCAATTTACAAATTTAATAAAGCTCACAATCTATAACTGAAACTAAAATGGGCCAAGCTTCATTCCAGAAGAAAGCCATTACTTTAGTTTTGTTTTTTACATGTGGAGCCTTTTCTGCAGTGTTAGGTAACGTATTGTACAACCAAAAATCTGTTGGATTGCACAATGTAGTTAAAGAATTCCGAAAGCCATGGTTCCAGGGCTGGTCAATGTTTGTTGCTATGAGCCTCTTGGTTTTTGATACACCGTGGTCTGAGAAGTGTAGTTGCCCTAAGTATACTATTGGTGGCACTGTTCGTGGTTGGGGGTTGTTCAGATTAGTATCAATTCCTGCTTTGTGTGATTTGTTAGCTACTCTCTTGCAAAACATAGCTTTATTATACCTCCCTCCAAGTGTTTGGCAAATGACACGTGGTTCAATTTTACTATTTACAGCATTGTTTGCAATTTTCTACCGCAAAAAGAAGTTAAGGGCTGCCGACTGGATTGGCGTTTGTACAACTATTTTGGGTATTTGTATTGTTGGTCTTTCTGCTGTTTTCAATAGCAGTTCTAAAAAAGGTTCAACATCAAGTATGTTAGTTGCAATGATATTAGTTATTATTGCTCAAGGTTTACAAGCCTTCCAGACAATTATTGAAGAAGAGCTTCTTCATGATGTTGATGCAACAGAAAATGAAATTGTTTCATTTGAAGGGATTTGGGGTCTTTTCTTTTCTTCCTTTATAACACTTCCAATTGCCAATATTCTTCCAGAAGATGCTGGTGAAGGAATCTTTGAACATAGTCTCGAGACCTTTGTAATGATCAAGAACAATTCTACAATATTAATCCTCCTAACAGTATATATGGTGGCAATATTGGGTTATAATCTAACTGGAATGATGGTCACATCATTTTCAACAGCTATTCACCGAAACATTTATGAAGCCCTTCGATCAGCTGCTGTGTGGCTTTTGTCTGTTGTAGTCTATCAACTAGCTCCAAAGAGCGGTGCTGGTGAGACACTTTCTTGGATGTCTCTTCTTCAATTAGTTGGATTTTCTGTATCTATCTTTGGATCATTCATATACAATAGAGTTGTCTATCTTCCATGTCTCGATTACACAGAAGAGAAACGTGTTGCTCCTGAAGATCTTATCAAGGCCAGTGAGTAAAACATTAAGTTTTAAGTTGAAATGGAACCACCAAGTCCTCCCAAAGGATACCTATTTTGCTCATTTTTGTCTTATGGAGGGTTTTCTCAAGTTTGGAAAGGAAAAAACGAGGAAAATGGAACAGAGGTAGCGATAAAAGTGATTCATAAGAATTCCATGTGTAATAATGACACTTGTAAACGGATTTCAGAAGAAAAGATAATTCACAGCTCGCTTAAAAACGACTATATAGCTAGTTTTATCGAATTTATCGAAGATATTTCCTTCTCATATTTTATTATTGAGTTTGTTGAGCGAGGAACCCTTTTAAGCAGACTAAAGAAAGATAATTTTCTTACAGAAATCGAAATTTTCCATTATTTTGAGCAAATTTGTCTTGCAGTTTATTATCTTCATGAAGTTGCCCACGTGATTCATCATGATTTAAAGTTACAAAACATCCTAGTTGATGCTAACAATAATGTGAAGGTAATTGATTTTGGTTTTAGCCAGAGATTTTCACTGGATAACAATTCATTTTATAGTACGTGTGGATCACCAAAGTATTGTGCCCCAGAGATGTTTTCTAATACAGCTCACAATCAATCTGTTGATATATGGAGCCTTGGAATTATTCTTTATAGAATGGTAACAGGTGTTTTCCCTTTTGATCACCCTAAAATATCAAAACTCTCGCAGATCATCCAAACATGTGAGCCAGACTACTCATCAATACAAAATTCAACCATAAGCGATCTTGTTCAAAGATTATTGTGCAAAGATCAAACAAAGCGAATTAATATATTAGGGATTTTTAACCACGAATGGTTCAAGATGCATTCCACAAAATCCAGGCATATTATGTCAGGATCTACAAGTTTTTGCATTGATCCAAACCGAACTAGACCAAAATTGATATCAAGAGCAAAGAGCTCATCATCAATCCTAACCCTTCTTGAAAATGGCTCCTTAACAAATCAACTATGCGAATCTGGAAGATTCAAGAAAATATCACAGACTCCACAAAAATCTAGAAATATCGAGAAATCAGTGAAATTCTCCTTTCAAGGTGGTTTCATTGAGAATCATTTTTAATTATTTTGAAATACTTTCAATGGGTAACACTTGAGATATTGTTCATTTATAAATGTATTCTACATCGAGCTTGAATAGCAAGAAAAAAATCTTTAATGTAGTTTTTTAATAGATATATGAAACAGTATTAGTAAGACACTTTTCGTAAATTTTGTAATTTTTCTGTTTTTTTTACCATTTCTATGAAAGCTGCAATTAAGGCAATTCAGGACAACAATATTAAGGTTTTTGAAACAAGTTTAGAGTCAATCGATGATATTAATGCTGTTTTAAATATTTTTTTGGAGTTTCTTTGAATTTTTTAATAAGTCGTTATTATTCTCAGCTGTAGAAAAGCAACTTATGCCTTTTATTCAATTACTTATTTCTAAGGGCGCAAATCCTAATATTAATGTTTTTTTATTTATTTTTCAGTTTCTTTTTAATTTTTAATGTTATATTTACCATTTTGCTGGAGTTTTTTTCAATATTATATGGCACCAATTCACATCGCTGCGTCTAATAATGAAATATTTCTGTTTTTGGCTTCTCATGGTGGTGATTTACAGGCAATGGATAATCATAAAAAGACTCCGATTTTTTATGCCATCAATGCAAGGAATATTGAAACATGCATGTTCATTCTTTCAAAATCGGATTCTGCTGATCATAAGTGTAATGACCAAAGGACTCCCCTTCATGACGCTGCTGAAAGAGGCCTGACTGATGTATGCAGGACACTAATAGAAAAAGGTGCAAATATTAATTCTCAAAACTGGAATTTGTTTATGGTTTTCAAAATGCAACACCTATTCATCTCGCTTCAGCATATGGAAGGTATGACACTGTCGAGTTATTAGTTGATAATGGAGCTGAAATTGATGCAGTTGATGATACAGGTAACACCCCTCTCCATATGGCAGCCAAGAACAACAAATCAGAGATTTGTAAGTATTTAATTAGTATTGGGGCTAATCATATGATATCTAATGTCTAATTTATTTTTACTGGCAGAGAATCTTAAGGCAGCAGATTTAGCACCTAACCAACTTAAAAAGGAGATCAACGATTTCATTATCGAGTCATTGATGACTAAATCAAGGGGACTTGAAATGTCATCTTCCAATCTTGGGATATGTGTTTTTTGTCAAACGAAACAAGCAAATGTCACATTTAAACCATGCGGTCACCTCGCACTTTGTTCAAGATGCTTTTCTCAAAACCAAAGTCAGATAAAATTCTGCCCATGTTGTCGGAAGACAATCAAGTCATATGAAGAAAACTTCTAAAAAGACATTTCTCAAATAGTTGATTGTTTAATCTTAGAAATTTGGTAGAATAATATCACCTAACAATTCTTGTCCAATCTTCTGGAATTCATTTTTAGATGGCAAGAAGGTATTCATTGGCACTTTCGCAAGAGATTTGATGTAAGATTCTTTTTGCTCAGGATGCTTATTTTCGGATTCTGTGGAAGTTGTTGATTCTTGAACTTGAGAGTTAACATTATCTGTGTTAAAAGCACGAATAATGCTTTTTATAATAGACTCTGGTTTTTCTGGTATTCTTATTTCTGAAGGCTCAAAAATAATACTTTGTGAGAGATTAATAGATTCTGCTTGGAATAAGATTCCATTCCACATAGAAAAAGGTTTTGTGATTACTAATTGTACACATTGCTGTATCGTCTTCAAAGATGAGCATGCTATATACTCTATATCAATAATTGACATTGGAGGTATCAGTTCAAATGAGCTGAATGGATCAATATTCTCTGGCGGCTGCCATGATGCAAAGTTAAATGGAATTGGAGACTGGAATTGTGGGAACTGTTTGACCATTGCAGGAGTTATTGCATTACAGACACTCCCCCCATTTCTGCTAAGAATAGACAAAAACAGCGATGCTACAAGACTATTATTGCAATCACTATCAGATACAGCTTTTCCAGCGATTTGTCCAAACTTTTCTATTGATACCAATTGTACTTGGTTGGATATTATTGCAATTGATATGGCCAATATTGGCGCAAGTGATACAAGAGATTTGTTAATAAGGGTCGTGAAATAGTCAATCAATGATGAAAGATCACTTTGGCTATTCACAAATAGCAGCAAACATGAAACAACAGGTGGTATATATGATTCTGGGGTTCCAGATATCTCTCGTAAGGATGATTTAATTTCGTCACTATTGGTAATTGATACCAATGATTGTATGCTTTTAGCCATCCCTGCATCTCTTCTTCTTTCCCAAAGTTGAGGCAATAAAGTAAGAATCATTATCTCAGGAGAGGATGTTGTCAAAACTTCAATATATTCAGGCCGAGACAAAAATAACATTAATTCTATGGACACTTCTAACGAATCTTGAGAATGTTGTGCTTTATATATATGAGGTAATAGAAAACCTTTTGGAATTCTTTGAATGAATTCTCGATCACATTTTGGATTTTGGAATGTGTGCAAAATCAGCTTCAATGATGAAGAATAAACAACATTCTGATTATGTGGATGACACTTCAAAAACTCTAATGCGACAAAAAATGCTTCTAGAGATGGTTTGTCCAATAATTGAGATGATTTATCAAGAATATCAATGTGTTTTGATAGTATTAAATGTGCCAAGTCATAATTTGGATTCTTTTTTTCCATTAAAACCGCAATCCACTGTTTTGATTGAACTCTATATGATGGATCAGTCCTTTCGGTTAACATGCTCGTAATTACAGTTATTGTCCTAATAATTGATGATATTATTGATGGACTGGTATTATACATAGAAAGAGAATAAACAATAAGTGCTCTGTATGATAATTCCATCTCACCACATATAAGCCCCCACATTAAAGCTTCATTAGTAAATGCAAATAAATCTTCAGTGCTAAACTCAAAAACTTTTTTCATTGTTGATGCAATAATGCTCAATTTCGCTTTTAGAATTTGAGATAGTTCAAATATTCCTTTGTTAATATCATCAATGCTAGTACGTAGCTTAACTTTGCATGAAGATACAATCATATTTAGAAAGTTATGTAGTAGCATTGATTGAGTAATTGATGTTGATTCCACTATTGAAGAAAGGAGTGCACTGGGTAATTCATTAAACTTATCAAAATGAACCAAACAAAACACAATTACAGTTGGCATTACATGATCTAAAACATGAGGTGTTTCAAGATACAATGTGTGAAGAGATTTCAATGTGAATAAAACGACAATGTCATACAAAGGAGCTTCATCATCATCATCAATATCATTATATTTAATGTTATGGCTTTCTTTTGATGGTGCTTGAGCATTTTGTTCTTGAATATTCTCCATAAATTTGTCAATATCAAATTCGAGATCAATCCTTGACAATTGTATTTGGTGATAAAACCAAGATTTGAACGTTAAAAATGATACAAGATGATTCACAATAAGAGTCGGGAATTTCGATGCTAAATATGTGACAAAAGCTATACACTTTTCAAACAAAGAAGGAGAGTATTTTTGAATAGAGTATACTGAAAGCATTATAAACTCTACTGTTAACACACTCCCTTTACATTCCTGATCAACAATTGAATCAATAAGCTCAAAGTGATGCTTATTCAGTGGTAAAGAAATTATGTCTGTCAAAATTGTTTTGATAAATGAAAATCCAGTGAACCTGACTCTATTTGGATCTGTGAGTGTTGTCAAACCGGGATTTGGATTATCAAACACAAATCCCTTAATAAAGGGAATGATTACATGCAAAAATGAATAAGAATTTGGCAACTTTTTGAAAATGATAAATGCTTGATATAGTATTTGTTCTGCAATAGATGGAAGAAGATCTTTGATAGATTTGGAAATATTGAACAAGGAACTTTGTGATAAGTCAGGGTGCAGAGACAAAGAATCTTTTTGATATTGAGTCATTAGCTGCATGAAACTACAAATTCTTTCTTTTGATGATAATAAAAAGGCTGATGGAATAACTAATCCGATTAAAACCTGAAATCCATATTCCCTTGTTTCGAGTTTTGGCGAACACAAAAAGAATAATGATAATGCAATTAAAGAGCCACTATAACCAAGTTTGACCGATGCCAAATCCTTTTCTCTTTGATTCATTTCCTTCACACTAATTTGAGACCAATTATGAATATAATTTTCGACAGATTCAACTTCTGGAAACTGTTTCGCAATAGCCCCGAAAAATGCTTCGATATCCAAAGACTCGGCGATATAATTTGGTAAGGATTGTTGGAAGAATGCGGACAATAATGAGCTTAACAAATCGGATGAAATGCTTGCGACAACTCTTCTATTATCTGAGAGAATGTTGTACTCATGATCTGGTACCTTATACATTCTGGAAAATATTGATACAGCCTTTTTTGATAGAGAAACCATTTCAGAAAACCTGTCTTCACTTGGAGCACACGAAACATTAATTAAAAAAGCAAAGGTTCTAGAATAAAGTTCACCTTCAAACATCTTCCCAGTATACATTAGATTTGTCGGATATGGTCCATTAAAACCACTAGAATTCATATTAAATTCAGCTTTGAGTATAACGTTTAGGCAAACCATGACATTACATATGGCTAAGGTTAGATGTTCAACAGTAATAGCATTTTGATTAATTGAAAAGGTAATTCCATTATAACAAACACCCTGATTCATCATACAAACAATGATCTCTTGACATTTGGTAAATATCAATGAATTGAGATCATTAGTGACACTAACAATATAACGAAGTACACATGAAATAATATGATAGTCAAATGGATTTCTAAGTTCCATTCTTTGAATTATAGAATGACTAATTTGGGGACTTAAAGACACAAAAAACGAATAGTGACAGAAAAGATGACCATTTGCCATTTCATTAAGGCAATTGATAGCATCTACAGCATGCTGAGAAACTTCATCAGAATAAGTGGCAATAAAAGCGAAAACATTGGCCTTATACATTGTTTGGGATCCCATTGTATTTGCTGAAGCAATTAGGATACCAAGAGATCTCCTAACATAATCACCAGTAGGAGACTGAGATAAAAATCTACCTAAAACAGCAAGAGCACACATATATAATGATGAGTATCTTGATCGACAGAAATCTTCGAATGAAAGATCTTCAACATCAGAAATATCAAATCCAGACTGAAATAGTCCTGCGTTAATAACCATATCTTGAATTCCAGTTGATATTCTATTATTATTGTTACTAACAAAATCATACATATTAGGTGTTGAGCCCTTGGCGATTTGGCCAATTAATTTTGAGAGTTTGAAAGTAAGCCCACGAAGAATAGCTGAAGGGGAACAAAGTGCAATTAGAATGTTTGTGAATAAAACTTCAAGGGTTGACTGTTCTATCGATGCTCTAAGCAACATTCCAGTTTGAGTTATATCATGAAGTGCTTGAATCTTGAGGAAAAGACATTCAATGCTTTTAGGAACAAGATCACATACAGTTGACAAAACGTAGCAGAAGATGGCTGGATTTCTATGAATGCTTGCTTGAATAACTCTCAGAGAAAAAGATGAGACATGGGGATTTTCAATAATAATAATTGGGATCAGTAGCTTAATATAACGCTCTTCTAGTTGAATCTGCGAAAAAATTGCTAGAGACGAATAATACATATCATAATTGAAAGCAGTGATATTGGCAGACTTGAAGGTATAATCTGGAAACTGCTCAAAAACATATGGGCAGATTAATGACGACATTTTGCATGTCCAGCTCTTTTGTTGTTTTTGAGAAAAAGACTTGGGTTCAGGTTGAACAAAAGGGATCGCTTCACTTGTCATACTCAATTCAGAAATTGCTACTTCAAGAAGAGGATCATTACAATCAAGGTTAGGGATTCTTGGGTTTATGTGGGTTCGATAAAGAGTTTCTACGAATGGTGATGATACATATATTCCTAAGGTATTCTCAAAAGGAATAGTACTAACCACGTTTTGAACTCTTTCCATTATCTGAGTAACAAAAGAGTTGATTTGAGAAGTATTTACAATGTTGGCATAACTTAAGAACCTTTTTGTTGGGGATAATATATCAATTGCAGCTAATAGAACAGAGTGTTCGTTTCCTTTTACAAAGTTAATGTTCAAAATGCGAGAGAGATAAGAATTTACGAAAATCTGAAAATCAACAGAGGCAATTTGTATAAAAATGTCTGCAAGTTCTCTTTGACAATTACTATAGCAACCATTATTTTCCAATACAATATTTAACACAGTATTTGATACATCAGTCTGAGGATTTTCCTTCCAAAAGTTATACTGTTCATGAGTTATATCCAAAATACTATTTGGGAGATAGTGCTTTCCTCTTATTAAAAAATTCATTGCTCTTAGTTGATATCCTGCATTATGAACATTGATACTTTTTGAGAAATAGTCTCTAATATATTCATTAATAGTTTTTGTAAGCTTTTTGTGCTGAGAAAAGAGATAAACAAGAGTTCTAAACTCATATGCAGGACCAACATATGTATTTTTTTTCTGAAATCTTTTAGCACTTTCTGATGCATCATATACAATAGAATGAGATCTCAGATCGGGATTATGATTTAGAATGTTTCCAAACAAGTTACACAAAAAAGAAATAGCCATATTATGTGTAGTTGTTCCTTCGGAGGTGGATTCAGCATAAGATAATAGTCCCTCGATCTGTTTGAGATACTCATTAATTGAAACAACACCATTATAATAAATATCAGAAAACAGAGAAAAGTACATAGTATAATGTGAAACATTATCCTTTTTCTGAGGAATATTCTTAAAAACTTCACTGAACACCAAAGCTGGTTTGGAACCGGAAATAATTCCAACAATTTTTGTCCAGTTGCTCATGTTATTCGATCTAATTGTATCAAAAAGCGGTGATGATTCTGGGTTGCCAAAAAATCTTTTGATTATAAAGTTCAATGACGAGGCCATTGTTGGCTCATCAGATGGATCAATTAGATAAATTAAGTGAAGGAAAAACTTTGATATGAATTGATCAATCAAAAAATTAAAGCCTATCCTATGATACAGGTTAGAATAATCAACATTTGAGAAAAAATGGCAAATGCTTACTGATAGATTAGATCTGGTTGGGTTAACAGGAGGGTCTTTTCCAGCAAAAGAGAGCAATGGCAACAAAGATAAAAACTCAGTCACAGATTCTCTAGGATTATTTGCAGCTGTAATGGCAATGCTATTCATCAAATGTGTCATTCTAGTATTTTCGATCCAGTTTCGAGATAGAAAAACCATAACTTGTTCCTCATATGGTTCTCGGTATTTTGGGTTATCTTTTGTCTTTGAATCAGTAAGTTGCTTAGGAAGTGGGGGAAAATTAGCAAAAATATATGAAGCGATTTCTCCAAATGGACGAGAAATTTGTTCAATTTGTTGGTTTATTATAGAAGGAGTAAAATACTTGGTCTGATAAGGGCTAGTATTATTTGCCATTGATATTTAAAAAATCGGTTATTATGAAAAACCAGGTCAGAACTTTTTGAAGATAAAACATAGATTCTTGTGGACAAAAAACTAAAAAATTTATGCATCATCCGGGAATCGAACCCGGGCCCCAACCTTGGCAAGGTTAAATTCTACCACTAGACCAATGATGCTTAATGAAAAACTATGAAAGGTATTTTTTATAATTGAAAGAGTGAAAATTGGATTCAGATTCAATTTGTCACTAATGAAAGTGATTCTGTTTTTTGTATTCTCTCAATCAATGATATTTGGTTTTGATATAGGCACAAACCAAATTAGGGTATCATATGTGAATAATAATCAACAGATTGTTATTCTTAAAGATAAATCTGGTGAGAGAGATTTTTTTACTGTTTTATCTATCAAATCTAACGAAAATCTAAAATGTGATAATGATGGAATAAGAAATTTTGATAATTTAATATTTTCATTTGGTAAAGATATAGAAGAACAATTTTCTGCTCAGAATATTATTCAACATTGGACAAATTTTTTTGCAAAAAGTTACACGAACGATTTAATGGATATTATTAAAGACAGGAATTTGGATTATCATATCCAAATGAGTAGCTCCGAAAGGATTTTTATGAATTGTATATATCCTGAAGTATTGTATATGATGGCTCTTGATAATATTAATGAAAGTATAATTAACATACTTGAGAATTATAAAATTGATCATGTAGGAATCTCTGTGCCCAAATTTTATCCCCAGCTTGAAAGAGAGACAATTAAGGGGTTATCTAAAGCAAAAGGGTTTAGAGCCAGCATCGTTGATAATACAAAGGCAATTTCAATATACTTTGCTTTAGAGAACTTTGCTTTATTTAGATCAAAGCCAATCAATGTGGCATTTGTTGATATTGGAGCCTCAAATTCTCAGTTTTTTATTGTTAGGTTTGAAAAGCGAAATGGAATATTCATAAAGGAGAAATCCTATTCATTCGATGACTCTGCTGCAGGAAGAGACATCGATATTGTTATTAGGAATATTATTGCTAACCAGACGGACAAATTTATAGATCTCAAAATAGAGAATAAATTGATTTCTGAGGCTCGAAAAATCAAGCACCAAATCCCAATTCGCAATGAATTCAAAGGATATATTGAAGGGCATGGGAATATTTCTGGTTTTTCATATTCTTTAAATGTCTCAACCATAATTAAACTATCAGAACCAATTCTTTCGAAAATTATTCAAATAATAAGAAAAGCTTCTGGGGAAAATCAAATTGACCGGGTTCAATTAATTGGAGGGTCTTGTAGGCTTCCATTTATCCAAGAAGTTATCAAAAAAGAGCTCAAAACAAAAAACTTATTTACATCAATGAATATGGAAGAGGCTAACACAATCGGGGCGTCATACTATTCAGCCACATTGTCAAATGAGATTAAATTACCAAGAATTGAATATGAATCAATCGAGTATTATCATCTTGTATTAAGAACTCACCATGAGCAATTTCCATTCACTGGATCTTTTCCTTGGTACAATGATTTTTTCTGGGTTTTTCAAACCAATAACTCTTTCCCTTCTGGCTCATCACCAATAGCTGTATGGGGGTATGCTGAAAATCAATCCAAAATTAGAATTACTAATGATGGTATTATTAAACTCGTGATACCGGGGAAAAAAATTTTGAAACCATGGAAAAGCTCAATAATTACCCAGTATACAAAAATGAAACAAAGACACAAAGAACTGATGGAAATTGATGTTTTATTCTCTCAACTAGAGCAATTATTGGTGGATACTCGTTTTTTATTAAAAGAAACCGGTTCAAATCTTCTCAAGCCTATTGAGATTGAAAATGTTAATGAAGTCCTTAGATCTATAGAGTTTTGGTTTCATATGCAAAAACAGTATCATCCCCATAGTCTTCAAAATTCAATTGCTGTATTGAAATCTCACACTCATTGTCTATTTGGCAGATATCAGAATAATCAGATGCTTGAATTATCAATACAACAATTTCACCAAGATATTGAAGAAATTTATGAGAGTTTATTCAATATGTCATTTAAATCCAAGAGAAAATTATATAGGTCAGGTATTCGCACAGTTTTGAAGTCAATTTCGGCAGCACAACTGTGGTTTAATGAAAGAATGGTTTTACATAAAGCCACCAAAATGACAGATGATCCACTATTAGTTTACTATCGGGTTAATGAAATTTCAAGCAATCTGAAAAGAGTTTTCCAGGATTATGTTGTATCTCTGAATGATAGAGAACAATCTCAAACAAATTATAATTCTGGGCATTATTTCTACTCAAAAGGGAATGTGAATATAGAAATAGATTAAAATAAATGTTGTTTTTATTATATGTGTCCAAATAACTCAATTGATTCTCAATAATGTAGCATAAGAATACCCTCCCAATGCCCTAAATCGAACAATAGCCGGTAATCACACATTCAGAATTTTGAATTCTGGCGGTTTACAAACCTATAACAATGTCAGCACCTATACAGTGGGGGCCAATTATTCGAGCCGGTATTTTGATGGGTCCAGCAGAGGCCATTGCAGCTTCTTGTACTTCGGCATGCCTTTTGGGAATCAGTTTGAGCAAAGTTTTTAGTCTTGTTTTTTGTGTATTGTTAATTGCATTTGCTGTAGTTTTTGGTTTTATTGCATGGAAATCAGGCGAAGATCGTTTCATGCGGGTTGCTTCGGGAATTGGAGCTGTTTTGATGCCAATTGCGGGGATTGGTTGCATAGTTGTTGACACAGAATTTGTTCATCTCCAGTCATCGCTTGCTAAAACCCCTTTATATGTTGTAATTGCTTCAGCCATTTTGATCAACTTTTCTATCAATATTATTCAAGTAATTAATTGTTGTCCATGGGGGAATTTGAAGGACCGCTTATTATCAAATAACAAACAAGTTTCTTACTTGTTTATTATGAACATTGTTCTTGGAGTGCTTCTTGGGCTTGTTTTTGGGCTTCTCGATGTTGAGGATGCAAGTGCAACTTCATCAAAGATGACAACTGTCTCCATTATCTTCATATTCGTTGGATTGATTTTTGGTATTTTGTTTTCCATTTTTAGTGAGATCAATACTCAAAGAATTCAAAGTATTGGTCTTGATCCTCTGGCCCAAGGTCCCGCATCCACTACGACATACGATCGAATGTAAATGGTGGTAGTAAAGTTTTATTGAATATTTAGACTTTTTGGTTCATCAAGATTAAATTTTCATTTCAAAATTGACAACATGAAACCATAAAGAAGAAGAAAAAAGCCATTTAATCAGGTTTTATGTAAAGCATCATTGGTCTAGTGGTAGAATTTAACCTTGCCAAGG
>JGI24731J21663_1001896_pt1 | contig 14190 bp, 16 predicted proteins | sample EPASupsiteHSE605_FD_21663 | JGI IMG/M metagenome (IMG submission 21663) | reverse complement strand
GCATTATACTAGCTAATCCTAAGTATTATTTATTTTTAACAAAATTCATCGTAAAACAATTGGAAAAGTCCCTCTATTATGATTTGATATTTTGAAGATAAAAATACCGATAAAAATAAAAATACTCTAAAAATAAAATGAGATATCCTCTAAACTCAGATATCCCATTTTATTATTTTTAGTGTGTAAATTCAATTTTTCTGCTTTTAAAATAAACCGCTTTTAAATTGCAATAATCAATAATTTCCTTTGCAAGTGTAAAATTCTTACCTATATCTTCTGGCCTATGTGCATCAGAGCCTAGGGTCACATATTTACCTCCTAGCTCAAAATAACTCTTATATATCTTTATTAAATTTTCTACTGCCTTTTTATCTTCAAGCCTTCTTGTGTTCAATTCTAAACTTATGCCCATATGGATTATTTTTCGCAATACTGCATCTATATATTCTCTAAACTCTTCATAATGCATTTCTTTGTCATCATAGGCTGCACACCTTGAAATGTAATCAATATGTCCTAAAGTATCTACAAAAGGGTGCTCTTCTAAACAATTTATTATTTGTTTGAAATATTCAATATAAAGATCTCTCTTGCTTATGCTTTTATAAATTTTTTCAGCCTCATACAAATCTGTATCATACATTTCATGTAGGGATCCTATTACATAATCAAAAGGATAGTCCATAGAGATTGTCCTATTTTCCTTAGAATATTTATTACTCATGCCAATTTCTACCCCAAGTAAAAGTCCTTCTCCCCTATACAATCCATATTCATTAAAATAGTCCTTTATATTAAAATTAAATTGACTTTTATCTTTATAATTTAAATCTATATGTTCAGTTACTATAATTCCAATTTGATGATCTTGAATTTTATTTATAGCGTCTTTTATATTCATTTTTGAATCAGTGGAATACTTTGTATGTAAATGTGTATCAAACATCTTTTCTCTCCCTCTAAAAAAACAGCAAAACATCTTTATGTTTTGCTTAATCTAACCTATTTCTTTTTTTTAGCTTTAGCATTTGCAGATATTATTTCCATAGAACCATCTTTTACTCTATTTGGCTTTGCTTTAGCTTTTATAACTCCATTACGTGTTTCGATTTTTGGTTTACTCTTTGCTCCTTTTCCGTATAATCCAATTAAGTCTATAAACCATAAAAAGAAAATTAAGAATATGCCCGTATGAAGGTATTGCCATATGCCTACTATTTTGCCACTCCAAATTATGTTTGGAACTACGAAGATTAACGCAGCAATAACAAGCATCACCCATTTATTTACCTTAATTTTATCAAAAACAAAAATCTTTAGTGCATTATAAGCAAATAAAATTATAATGACTACTATTAACATTGGTAAAAATACCTTTAAAAATTCCATTATGATTCCTCCTCATAGTCTAATTCTGTACAATATTATTATACATATATATATCTATATTTATCAAGGTTAATCTGAATTTACCTTCCACTTCTTATCAATAACTATTCTCTTGTAGCTATTGTATATTTGATGCTGTATACTTGATATAAACGTATAAATAGAGATTAGAAACTAGAGATTGCTTTTGCCTATGTATTTCTTTTTAAATTTATATTACAAAATCATAATATAATAAATTAATAATTACAATATTGATAAAAAAACGTTGAATTTCTAATAATTAATCAATAAAATATGTAATATAAAAATATTTTCATAATATATTAATAATTACTATTGTTTTTTTTGATAAATTATTAATAATTCTGTTATAATGTTATTAAATATATTATCACTTGAGGTGGTTTCTATGGATTTAAAAATAAACGGACTAGATGAACTAGATATTCAGATATTAGAAATATTAATAAGAGATTCTAGAACTCCATACTTGGAAATAGCAAGAAAATGTCACGTTAGTGGCGGTACTATTCATGTTAGAATGAAAAAAATGGAGGATATGGGCATCATAAGAGGAACTAAACTTATCTTAGACAATAGTAAGCTTGGTTATGACGTATGTTGTTTTATAGGCATATATTTAGACAAGGCTGCTTCCTACGCAAGCGTTCTATCGGAGCTTGAAAAAATAAGTGAAGTTGTAGAATTACATTATACTACTGGAGAATACTCTGTGTTTATGAAGGTTATTTGTAAAAGCATAGGTGATTTACAAAATTTACTGATGAATAAAATTCAGGCTATTCCAGAAATTCAAAGAACCGATACATTAATTTCATTATCGCAACCTATTGAAAGAAATGTTCAACTTTAATACATATAGTGTATCCTTGTGTTTTAGCTATACTGATTGTGCTTTTCAGTATAGCTTTTCATATTTTTACTATTATGTTTATTTATTAGCTAATATTTTTTTTATAAATTGTTAATAATACTTTTGTACAAATAATTTATAAAGGAGATGTAACTTCTTATGAGAACATTTGATGCAATTGCACTTATCTTAGTAGTTATAGGCGCAATTAACTGGGGATTGATAGGTTTCTTTAGATATGATCTTGTTGCTTCAATATTTGGAGATTTCTCTGGACTTACTAGAACTATATATGCTTTAGTTGGTATTGCGGGACTTTATGCTATTTCTTTCTTTGGTAGAGATAGAGAACCTCGCGAAACAAGATAGTAAAATAAAAAATCTCAAATATTTTAAAATATTTGAGATTTTTTTTATTTTACTATTGACTTTATCACTTTATTACATTAAAATAAATTCAATAGTTTATTTTCAATATCTTTGATCAGGAATAGTAGCTTTAGGATTTAGTTTTAGAGAGTTGAGGATGGTGGGATCTCAATACGATAGCCTTAAGTGAATGGACCTGTTAGATGTAAACCGAAATCTTTTTAGAGAGTAGTATTTACCGTGATTCGCTCGTTACAGCGATAGGATATGTATGTATCTGAAATGAGATATGAATGAAGCTTTATTTATATACTTTATTCATAATTTAGGTGGCATCGCGAATTACACTTCGCCCTATGATTAGGGCGGAGTTTTTTTATTTTTAGAAAAGGTGGTGAGTTTAAATGGCTTGAAAGGAACTATCCTCTAAATGCTTTATATATAATACACAACTTGTAAATTTCAATGATAATAATATTTATTTAAGAAGGGATGAATTAATTATGAAATTAAATGTAAAGAAGCTTATTATTAACTCACTATTACTAGCTCTAGGATTGATGCTACATGAAATAACACCACCAATTTTTTTAGGAATGAAGCCTGATCTTGCATTAATAATGTTATTTATAGTCATATTAATTAACGACGATTATCAAACTGCTTTAACTTCAGGAATTGTTTGTGGAATTCTAACTGCCCTTACTACTGGCTTTCCAAATGGACAAGTTCCAAACATTATAGATAAAATAGTGACTTCACATGCTGTATATTTAATGTTATTGCCTATTAGGAACAAATTAAATGCTCAAGTAAAAGTTATCGCTGTTAGTATAATAGGNACTATCATAAGTGGTTCAGTTTTCCTAGGCTCAGCTGCTGTTTTAGCAGGATTACCTGGTGGAGCTTCCTTTACAGCTTTATTTATAGGTGTAGTACTTCCAGCAACTTTAATTAACGCTATTGGAGGAGCAGTACTTTATAATATTATAAATCTTTCCTTAAAAAGATCAAATTCAAAAGTATATTAATTTAATATGCTGACTTTAAATACTGATAGTATAAAAAACATGTAGGACCCCCTCCTACATGTTTTTTACTATGCTTTTATTTTATTTACTAAATATTTTTCTTAATTCCTCTTTTTAAAGTATTTTTGTAATCAATAAAATCATACACATCTTCATCAAAAAGAAGACTAAATTTTTTCATTTCCTCTAAATCTAACTCTTCTATAGCCTTACTGTTTTCTTCGCAATACAAAACTATTGAACCTATGACACCATGAGCATCTCTAAAAGCCATTCCTTTATTAACAAGATAATCTGCAGCTTCAGTAGCATTTAAAAAGCCTTTTTTCACACTATTGTACATATTTGCTTCTTTAATTTTCAAACCAGCTAACATGCCATTCATAACCTTTAAGCTTTTTAATACAGTGTCTAATCCATCAAAAAATCTTTCCTTATCTTCCTGCATATCCTTGTTATAAGCTAGAGGAATTCCCTTCATTGTAGTTAATAAAGACATTAAAGCCCCATAAACTCTTCCTGTTTTTCCTCTAATAAGCTCTGCAGCATCTGGATTTTTCTTTTGAGGCATAATACTACTTCCTGTAGAAAATTCATCGCTAATAGATATAAAATCAAACTCTTTGCTGCTCCATAAAATTAACTCTTCGCTAAGTCTACTTAAATGCATCATTATTATTGAGAAAGATGCTAAAAGGCTTATTAGGTAATCCCTATCACTTACACCATCCATAAAATTATCTACAGGCTTTTTAAAGCCCAATTCTTTTGCTGTAAGCTCTCTATCTATATTATATGTGGTACCAGCTAAAGCTCCACATCCTAAAGGACTTTCATCTAAGATTTCAATATTACTTAATATCCTTTTTTTATCTCTTAAAAGCATACTATAATAAGCCATCATATGATGTTTAAAAGTAACTACCTGAGCTCTTTGAAGATGAGTATAGCCTGGCATTATTACATTGTTATTTTCACCTAGGGTACTAATGGTATTTAAAAGTTCCTCAATGTTTTCAATAACTTCATAAGCCTTAGTTTTTGCGTACATTCTCATATCCACTGCTACTTGGTCATTTCTGCTTCTCCCTGTATGAAGTTTTTTACCTAATTCCCCAATTTTGCATATAAGATTAACTTCTACAAAGCTATGAATATCCTCATAATCACCTTCAATAAGAAGATTACCTTCTTCAATGTCCTTTAGTATGGATTCTAAACCTTTAGCAATTTTAGTGCCTTCTTCTTCTGTTAAAATACCGCATTTTGCAAGCATTTTAACATGAGCCATACTTCCAGTAATATCTTCTTTATACAATCTTTTATCAAAGCTTAGAGAACTATTAAAGTCCTCCATAAGCTTACTTTCCTCATTTTTAAATCTTCCACCCCAAAGCTTCATAAGTCATCCTACCTTTTTTAATATTTTCCTTTATTAAGCATTGCATTTATTTTATAAGGAAGACCAAATAAGTTTATAAAGCCTTCAGCATCCTTATGGTCATACAAATCGCTAGCTCCAAAAGAAGATATAGTTTCTTCATAAAGTGCGTAAGGAGATTCCATTCCTGCAAACATGATATTTCCTTTATACAATTTTAATTTTACGCTTCCTGTTACCTTTTCTTGTGTTTTATCTACAAAAGCATCAAGAGCTTCCTTTATTGTTGTATACCAAAGACCGTTATACACTAATTCTCCATATTTTTGAGATACCATCTCTTTAAAGTGGAAAGCTTCCTTTTCAACAGTTAAATACTCTAATTCTCTATGTGCTGCATATAGTATTGCTCCACCTGGAGTTTCATATACTCCTCTAGACTTCATACCTACAAGTCTATTTTCTAAAAGGTCAACAACACCAATGCCATTTTCTCCGCCTATCTTATTTAGCTTATTTATTAATTCTACTGGACTTACTTCATCTCCGTTTAATTTTTTAGCTATACCTTGTTCAAAGTAGATTTCTACGTATGTAGGTTCATCCTTTGCTTTTTCAGGTGGAACTGTCATAAGGTACATTTCTCCCTTATGTTCATTCTTCAAGTTCTCTAAATCTCCACCCTCATGACTTGTGTGCCATATATTTCTATCCCTTGAATAAATCTTTTCTTTAGTTACTGGAACATCTATTCCATTCTCATTAGCATAATCTATAGCATCTTCTCTTGATTTTATGTCCCAAATTCTCCATGGAGCTATTATCTTTATAGAAGGGTCTAAGGATGCTATTCCAACTTCAAAACGAACTTGATCATTTCCTTTTCCTGTACATCCGTGACAAATATACTTAGCTCCTTCCAATTGAGCTATTTTAACAAGAGTCTTAGCTATTAACGGTCTTGCGAAAGAAGTTCCTAATAGATATTTTCCTTCATAAACTGCATTTGCTTTAACTCCTTTGAAAATAAAGTCAGTTACAAATTCTTCTGTTACATCTTCTACATATATTTTTGAAGCACCAGATTTTATAGCTTTTTTCTTAATTTCTTCAAAATCCTCATCTTGACCAACATTTACGCAACAAGCTATAACATCTAAATCGTAATTTTCCCTTAACCAATGTATTATAATTGAAGTATCCAATCCACCTGAGTAAGCTAATACTACTTTTTCTTTCATTTCAATTCTCCTCCTATATATTTAAATAAAATTAATCCAAATAAAATAATCACTACCATTTTAATAATTATACAAATATTTTTATATTTATGCAATACTTTTTTATACTTTTATCTTTACACAGATTCATTATAAATATAAGTTTAATATATACACTACTAAAATTGATCCAAATACAACAACTATCATATTCATTTTTTTTAACACTAAAATACTAGCGAAAACTCCCCCTATTAGTGCTGTTAACTTATTTCCTGTTGAATATATTATTTCTGGAAATAGAAGTCCTCCAAGGGCAGCATAAGGTATGTACTCTAAAAAAGATTTTATAAATTTACTTGGTTCTTTTCCTTTATGCAAAACTAATGGCAAGGCTCTTAATAAATATGTGACTAAGCTTGCCAGTAATACCCAAGCTAAAACCTTACTCATATGCTTCACCTTCTTCTTTGGGCATAAATTTTGCCCCTATTAATGCAGCTAATATAATTGCTATAATTATTCTCCAGTTCCCTATAACCTTATTTAAAATTGGAACCCAGTATATTATAGAACTTATAAGCATTGCTATAATAGCAACTAAAGTAACTTTTAAGGATCCTCTCATAGCAGGGAGGAGCAATGCAATAAACATAATATATATAGCAATTCCTATACTTTTAGTAATACTCTCTGGCAATATGCTAGCTAATACGACCCCAGTTAAAGTTCCTAAGGACCACCCTGCGTAGGATATGAGCTCTGTACCAAGTACAAAAGATTGATTTAAATTTTCATTGGTCATTGAAACTACAAAAACCTCATCTGTTACACCAAAGGATAACAATGCTTTCATTTTGGAACCAATTGAATTTTTAAGTTTATTCGCCATGCAAAAGGACATAAGCAAGTATCTTGCATTAATCATAAAGGTAGTAAGTATAATATTACTTAAACTCATTCCTTGGGAAATCATATTTACTCCAATAAATTGAGTAGCACCAGTAAAATTCAACATAGATATTAATACTGCTAATACTCCTGATATTCCAGAAGACTTAGCTATTAATCCAAAGGTAATAGATATAGGAAAATAGCCCATAAAAATAGGAATTCCAGCTTTTAATCCTTGTTTAAATTCCTCCTTATATCCTCTAATATTAGCTTCCATAAAAAGCCCCCTCATAAGTAAAAAATAATATAAAAGATGTATAGATAAAAAATCTACACATCTTTTAAAATATATAATAACTCTTTTTATAGGTTTCTAATAATCTCTTCAGCAAATTCCATAGTCTTTGCATTTCCTCCTAGGTCAGAGGTTATTACCTTCCCCTCTTCCAATACCTTGTTCAATGCAAAATCAATTCTATCTGCTGCTTCATATTCACCTAAATATCTTAACATCATTACTCCACTAAGTATTGATGCTATTGGGTTAGCAATATTTTTCCCAGCTATATCAGGAGCTGAGCCATGAACTGCTTCAAATACTGCCACATCATCACCAATGTTAGCACCAGGTACTACTCCAAGACCTCCAACGAGCCCTGCACATAAGTCTGAAAGAATATCTCCATAAAGATTAGGCATAAGAATAACATCATATTTTTCAGGGTTTTGCACTAATTTCATACTCATAGCATCTACAATCATATCATCGAACTGAATATTTTTGTGCTTTTCGGCTACTTCTTTTGCACATTTTAGAAATAATCCATCTGATAATTTCATTATATTTGCTTTATGAACTACTGTAATCCTCTTTCTGTCTTCTTTGCTTGCTAGCTTAAATGCAAACTCTGCTATTCGTTCACTAGCCTCTCTAGTTATTATTTTTATACTTTCAGCAGCTATATCTCCAATACTGTGTTCAATACCTGCATATAAATCCTCAGTATTTTCTCTTACTATAATAAGATTTATCTTATCATATCTAGACTTTATGCCTGCATAGGTTTTAACAGGTCTAACATTAGCATAAAGATTAAGAGCTTGTCTAAGCCCTACGTTTACACTTCTAAAACCTTCCCCTATAGGAGTTGTAATAGGACCTTTAATAGCAACTTTATTCTTTTTAATACTATCAATAACGTAATTCGGAAGAGGTGTCCCAAATTCAGCTATAACTTTCTTTCCTGCCTCTACAATCTCCCAGTTAATGTCCACTTCACTTGAATCAATAACAGCTCTAGTGGCTATCATTACCTCTGGTCCTATTCCATCTCCTGGAATTAAAGTTACACAATGTGTCATTGTTTTACCTCCCGAATTTTAAATTATTATTTGTCTTTAATAGTATTGATTAATCCTCCCTTTAGTATCATTTCCTTTTGTCTTTCTGAAAGAACTAGGTTCATAGAATATTCTTCATTCTTAGTTTTATTTTTAACTATTACTTTTCCTTCTTCAACGCCCATTAAAGCATTTTCTATTATTAGTTCATCAAACTCATCTATCTTATCATAGTCTCCAGCATTATTGAATACAAAAGGCATTATTCCATTATTGATTAGGTTTGCCATGTGTATTCTAGCAAAAGATTTAGCAAGTACAGCCTTTATTCCTAGGTAAAGTGGAGCTAAAGCAGCATGTTCTCTACTTGATCCTTGCCCATAGTTAGAGCCACCTATAATAAAGCCACCTCCATTTTCCTTTGCTCTCTTTGGAAATTCTGGATTACATGGTGCTAAGCAATAGTCTGATAAATAAGGTATATTAGATCTAAATGGTAATAGCTTTGCATTGGAAGGCATAATATGATCAGTAGTTATGTTATCTCCTACTTTTATTAATACTTTTCCTTCTACTTTATCCTTTAAAGCTTCAGCTTTTGGGAAAGGTTTTATATTTGGGCCTCTAACTATTTCTATTTCACTTCCATCTTCAGCTGGGCTTACTATAAGATTATCATTTATTAAAAATTCCTTTGGCATTTCAATTTCAGGAGCTTTCCCAAATTCTCTTGGATCTGTTATAAATCCTGTCAAAGCTGAAACTGCAGCTATTTCCGGACTTACAAGGTACACTCCAGCTGTAGCTGTTCCACATCTTCCTTCAAAGTTTCTATTAATTGTTCTAAGAGAAACTGCTCCATTAGCAGGTGCTTGACCCATACCTATACATGGACCACAACCTGATTCTATAATTCTAGCTCCTGCACCTATCATTTTAGCAAGCGCACCATTAGCTGCAAGCATATTCAATACTTGCTTTGAACCTGGTCCAATTACTAAAGATACATCTTCATGAATAGTTTTTCCATCTAAAATTTCTGCTACCTTCATCATGTCTACATAAGAAGAATTAGTACAGCTTCCAATAGTAATTTGATTTACTTTTACTCCTTTAAGTTCACTTACCTTAACTACATTATCAGGACTGTGTGGGCAAGCAACTTGAGGTTCTAATTGAGCTAAATCTATTACTACTACTTCATCATAAGTGGCATCTTCATCAGCTTTTATTTCTGAATAATCCCCTTCTCTACCTTGCGCTTTTAAAAACTCTAAAGTAGTTTCATCACTTGGGAAAATTGAAGTAGTTGCTCCAAGCTCTGCTCCCATATTTGTTATAGTAGCTCTATCTGGTACAGAAAGAGTCTTCACTCCTTCACCTGCATATTCGAATACTGTATCAACTCCACCTTTTACAGTAAGTCTTCTTAATAACTCAAGGATTATATCCTTAGCTGTAACCCATGGATTAAGTGCTCCTGTTAATTCTACTTTTATAACCTTAGGAGTTTTAATATAATATTCTCCACCACCCATAGCCACTGCAACGTCAAGTCCACCAGCACCTATTCCAATCATTCCAATACCTCCAGCAGTTGGAGTATGACTATCTGATCCTACTAAAGTTTGTCCTGGAACACCAAATCTCTCTAAATGAACCTGATGACAAATTCCATTACCAGGTTTTGAAAAATATATTCCATGTTTTTTAGTAACTGTTTGAATATATGCGTGATCATCTGCATTTTCAGGACCTGTTTGAAGCATATTATGGTCAATATAGGCTACTGAACGCTTTGTTTTAACTTTATCTACCCCAAGTGCTTCAAATTGAAGATAAGCCATTGTTCCTGTAGAATCTTGAGTTAAGGTCTGATCTATTCTAATACCTATTTCACTACCTTTTTTCATTTCGCCAACCACTAAATGGTTCATTAGTATCTTTTCTACTATGTTGTACCCCATTCTGTTCAACCCCTTTTATTAATCTTAAACACATTTATTCAAAATTATATCATAATTATGCATTCTTAGTAAAGACAAATGCATAAAGCTGAATATATTATTCCAATACAAAATTGTTTTTTAGCTTTTTACTATTTAATAACAAGTCTTGCCTTAACTATTTTCGGATTAACCCTAACAACTAAAATGCTATATTTACTTTCTTTTATTTCTTTATTAAAAATTCTCATAATGTCTTTATCAAGTTCACTAATAACCTCACCATTCTTATCAGTAATAAGATTCTTATTAGCATTATACCTTATAAAAAGATGATCCCACTCCTTAATATTATGCCTTTGTACATGAAATAAAAGAAAAATGCCCCTTTCTTTAACTATTCTATATAAACTATTGAATTTATCAACTAATAAGGCTTCATCTAGTTTCTCATGCTCTAAAATACTTTTCCTGTGCAATAGTATTTCTTCCTTTTGCTCAATTTCATTTTTAAGCATTTCAATAGTATTTGCTAAACTTTGAACTTCTTTTTCTTTACTCTTTACATAATTCTTTAAGGATGAAGGTGCACTCTCTTTCACTATTTAATCTCTCCTTACAAAATAGTTTATCATATACTTACTTAGGGTGCATATGGTAAAATAATCTTAGGTGATTATATGGATATTTTTAGACTAATATTATCAATATTTAAAAGCTTTATCAATTTATTTTATAATTTAGTTAAAAGTTGCAATTCTTTTATTAAAAACATATATGAAAACATAAGCTTTTCTCAGAGTAAGAAAAGCACAATAAATAAAATGTATGAGCCCTTAATTAAAGACAAACATATACAGATTAGGCATCTTAACTCTAAGTTGTCTGCTATAAAAAAGCAAACACTAAAGCTTGATTCTGAAATTAAATTAATTCACATAAAAAATGAAAATTTTAAAAAAGATGTAGAAATACTTCAAAATCTAATAATAAAAAATTTTAACGAATAAAAGTGTAGATGGTTATTACTCTACACTTCTTTTAAGTTATTTGCTATTTTATTTTTAACCAGCTCAGCTAAATCCTTTTGTTCTTCTTTAGAAATTTGGTCAATATATATTGGCTTACCAAAAACTACTTTAATAGTTCCTTTTTCTAGTCTCCCATTATTCTCTTCAAATATTTTATAACTTCCCTCTAAAGCAACTGGAACTATAGGAGCATTTGCCTTCATGGCCATTTTCAAGCTTCCTTTTTTAAATTCTCCAAGTTCGCTACTTTTGCTTCTTGTACCTTCTGGGAAAATTACCATTGAACTTCCATTTTTAAGATTATCTGCACCTTGATTAATTGCTTTCAATGATTCTCTAACATTTTCCCTGTCAATAAATACACATTTCATTTCATTCATCCACCAAGGTACTATTGGCAATTTGTTAATTTCCTTTTTAGCAATAAAACCAATGGGTCTATCAACTATTGAAAGTAAAGCAAATATATCAAAGTTTCCTTGATGATTTGCAACGAAGCAGCAAGCTTCACTAGGTATATTTTCATTTCCTTCTGAAATAACCTTTACCCCAGCTTTATTAAGAAAATCCTCAGCCCAATTCATTGCTATTCCATGCAAATATTTTTCAGCTTCTTTTTCTCCTTGCTTATTTTTAATTTTTATATAGTTTGATTTTAAAAAGTTTTTCCTTACTACTAAAAAAAATAAATATATAAATAAATAGATAGTTCTCATAATACTTTTCCCCCTCAATATTCTGCTACGCAAATAATATTATACTTTTGAATAAAAATTTATTCAATAAATACTTTAAAAATATATTTTATAGTTATATTTTCTNAAAATAATGTCATCATAATATAATACATACTCAATAATACAGAATGGAGTAACTATGATAATATTTAAGAAGCACTATAAAATTTACGTTCTGATTTCTCTATTAATCTTTATATTAATCCTTGGTCTATTTTATAAGCAAACTATGAAGGATTCGTTAAGTGAATTGAGCCCTAATCAGTTAAGAATTCACTACATAGATGTTGGTCAAGGAGATGCAACCTTAATTCAAATAAATAATAAAAATTTGCTAATCGATTCAGGTCCTGATAAAAAAGCCTATCTATATTTAAAAAAGCTAGGCATAAAAACCCTAGATTATGTAGTAATTACTCATCCACACGAGGATCATATTGGAGGTCTTAATTATATTATTAAGAACATTGATATTAAAAAATATTATTTACCTAAAGTAATAAGTAGTTCAGAAAGCTTTAAAAATATGCTACAATCATTACGTAGCAAAAATTTAAAAGTTTCTACAGGCAAAGCAGGAATAAAAATAGATCTGGATAAAAATTTAAGTCTATTGATGCTTTCTCCAGTAAATGACTTCTATACAGAAATTAATCATTATTCCATAGTTCTTAAACTCAACTTCATTGAAACTAGTTTTTTATTCTGTGGCGATTCAGAAATCATAAATGAGGAAGAAATTCTCTCAAAGGGTTATAATATTGATTCTGATATAATTAAAATTGCTCATCACGGAAGCAATTCATCTACCTCTGAAAATTTTTTAAAAGAGGTAAGCCCTAAAGTTGCTATTATTAGCACAGGCAAAGGTAACGAATATGGGCATCCCCATAAAGAAACATTGTTAAAACTAAAAAAGAAAAATATCCAACTTTTTAGAACAGATATAGAGGGCTCCTTAGTTTTAGAAAGTGATGGATATAAAATTTTAAGAAGGAAGTGATTTTTTGAATCCAATTGCATTTAATCTTTTTGGTCTCCCTATCGCGTGGTATGGAATTATAATTAGCTTTGCTATTATTGTTGGATACTTTGTAGGTCAACTCCAAAGCAAACTCTATGATATGGATTTTGATAAGATTACAGATGTGTTTATTGTGGCTTTACCAATTTCAGTAATATGTGCTAGACTTTATTATGTAATATTTGAATGGTCTTATTACAAGAACGATTTTATAGAAATATTAAATATTAGAGGCGGCGGACTTGCAATTCATGGTGGAATACTTGGTGCTATTCTTAGTGGATATCTTATGGCAAGATTCAAAAAAATAGATTTTCTGAAATTATTAGATGTAGCTGGTCCACCTTTTGTTATTGCTCAAGCCATTGGGCGCTGGGGAAATTTTTTTAATTCAGAAGCTCATGGAGGAGAAGTATCTAAAGAATTTATTTCTCATTTCCCAAGTTTTATACAAAAGGGTATGTACATAGAAGGTACTTATTATCATCCTACATTCTTATATGAATCAATTTGGAATTTGATAGTTTTCATTTTTCTCATGATTATTAGTAGAAGAGTTAGATTATATAAAGGCTCTATCTTCTCCTTATATTTAATGTTGTATTCTATTGGAAGATTTTTTATAGAAGGTTTTAGAACTGACAGTTTAATGATTGGACCACTTAGAATGGCACAAGTAATTAGCTTAGTATTTATACTTGTAACATCCATATTATTAATTATATTAAACAAAAGAAAAACTACAAAATATATCTAAAATAAAAAAAGCACATGATTATAATAATTATAATTATGTGCTTAATTAATTTTCTATAAAAATAAAAATGGCTCCGCGAAAAGGATTCGAACCTTCAACCTATCGGTTAACAGCCGAGTGCTCCACCATTGAGCTATCGCGGAACAATATCTGGCGGCGACCTACTCTTCCACACCGTCACCAGTGCAGT
>JGI24731J21663_1001892_pt1 | contig 14210 bp, 11 predicted proteins | sample EPASupsiteHSE605_FD_21663 | JGI IMG/M metagenome (IMG submission 21663) | reverse complement strand
AACCCCTGTGGCGGCTGCCGCTCGGCCCCGAGTACCGCAAGCAGATCGATTCCCGGGTGGCCGATATCAAGAATGCCGGCAGCGACCGGAGCGGAGGCACCATCACCGCCGCCTGTTACTTGCAGGAATTTGTTGGCGATACCCCCTGGGCCCATCTCGATATTGCCGGCACCGCCTGGGACTTCACCGAAAAATCCTACATCCCCAAAGGGCCGTCGGGCACCGGTGTCCGCACCCTGGTCGCCTGCCTGCGCCAATGGCAACCGCTGAAACCCGTTGACAAGAAATAAGAAACCGTTTTTCGGCGGACTGTGCTGGCCGAGAACGTGCAAAGGGAGAACACCATGCTAGCCAAGAGAAAAGGAATCACCGTCAGCCGGCAGATCATGGACGATCAGTTGCTGCATCCGGAGGCCACCGGCGAGCTCACCGGTCTGCTCAACGATCTGGTCGTGGCCGGCAAGATCATCAGCGCCGAGGTCAACATGGCTGGCCTAGCCGACATCCTCGGTCAGTCGGGCCGAACCAACATCCAGGGCGAGAACGTGCAAAAGCTCGACGTCTTTGCCAACCAGACCATCAAACGCCGCATGGAGCAGTGCGGCCACGTCTGCGTCATGGCCTCCGAGGAGGACGACGATATCATCCCGGTGCTCGACGGCTACGAGGGCAACTACACCATCGCCTTCGATCCCCTCGATGGCTCCACCAACATCGATGTCAATGTCTCCATCGGTACCATCTTTTCCATCCACCGGCGGCTCAGCGCCTCCGGCCAGGGCGACGTCGGCGATCTGCTCCAGAAGGGCAGCCAACAGGTGGCGGCCGGCTATATCATCTACGGTTCGTCCACGGTGATGGTCTATACCACCGGTTCCGGCGTCCACGGCTTCACCCTCGATCCGAGCGTCGGCGAGTTTTTTCTCAGCCACCCCGATATCAAGATCCCCGCGGCCTCGCTCTATTACAGCGTCAACGAGGCCTATGCCAACCACTGGTTCGACTCCACCCGTAAATTCATCGAGTACCTGAAGACCGCCGACGGCGGCAAGGGGCCCTACAGCCTGCGCTATATCGGTTCCCTGGTGGCCGATTTCCATCGCAACCTGATCAAGGGCGGGATCTTCCTCTACACCCGCGACAAGAAGAGCGGCGAGAAGTCCGAGGGCAAGCTGCGGCTGTTGTACGAGGCCGCCCCCCTGGCGATGATTGTCGAGCAGGCCGGCGGCCGGGCGATCACCGACGACGGCCGCCGCATCCTCGACATCGAGCCCCGCAATCTGCATCAGCGCGTGCCCCTGATCATTGGTTCCAAGCGCGACGTCGATCTGGCGGAGAAATTCCTCCGCGGCGAGATGTAGCTGCGGCTGCGCGGAGAACTCGGCTATCTTGTTTTCCCGCTTGACAAATTGGGCAAGGGGGCTTTACTATGACCCAAAATCAACAATGGGCCGGATCATGACACGCACCCTCGCTCTCCTTCTTCTCCTTAGCCGACTGCACGGGCAAACCGTGGCAGGGGAGGAAGGTGTGTCCTGACGGGCTCCTTCGCATCTGACCCTCGAAGCCACGGTTTGCCAGACCGTGGCTTTTTTTTTGACGTTTACAAGGAGAGAACATGGATCAGGAAAAGTTGAAGAAATATCGTCCCTATCCGCCGGTGCGGCTGACCGACCGCACCTGGCCCGACCGGGTGATCAACCAGGCGCCGGTCTGGTGCAGCGTCGATCTGCGCGACGGCAACCAGGCCCTCATCCAGCCGATGAACCTGGAAGAGAAGCTGGAGATGTTCCAGCTCCTGGTGCAGATCGGCTTCAAGGAGATCGAGGTCGGTTTTCCCTCGGCCTCGCAGATCGAATACGATTTTCTCCGCCTGCTGATCGACGGCAACCACATCCCCGAGGGCGTGGTGCCCCAGGTGCTGACCCAGGCCCGCGAACAGTTGATCAAGAAATCCTTTGCCTCGCTGCACGGGGCGCGCGAAGCCATCGTCCATCTCTACAATTCCACCTCGACCCTGCAGCGCGATGTGGTCTTCAAGAAGGGCCGCAAGGAAATCATCGACCTCGGCGTAGCCGGGGCCCGGCTGATCCGCGAGCAGGCCGGACGGACCGAGACCAAAATCCGCTACGAATACTCGCCGGAGAGCTTCACCGGCACCGAGCTCGATTTCGCCCTGGAGATCTGCGAGGCGATCATGGAGGTGTGGGATCCGACCCCGGAGAGCCCGGTGATCATCAACCTGCCGGCCACGGTAGAGATGTCGACCCCGAACATCTATGCCGACCAGATCGAGTGGTTCTGTCGGCACATGAAAAATCGTAACTGCGCCCTGATCAGCCTCCATGCCCACAACGACCGGGGCGAGGCGGTGGCCGCCACCGAGCTGGCCCTGATGGCCGGGGCCGACCGGGTGGAGGGCACCCTGTTCGGCAACGGCGAGCGCACCGGCAACGTCGACATCGTCACCCTGGCGCTCAACATGTTCACCCAGGGGGTCGATCCCCGCCTCGATCTGTCGCGGATCAACCGGGTGATCAACGTCTACGAACGCTGCACCAAGATGAAGGTGCATCCGCGCCATCCCTATGCCGGCGAGCTGGTCTATACCGCCTTCTCCGGTTCGCACCAGGACGCGATCAACAAGGGGATGAGCGCCCTGGAGCTGACCGAGAGCGGCCTGTGGGAGGTGCCCTACCTGCCGATCGATCCCCAGGACGTCGGCCGCACCTACGAGTCGATCATCCGGATCAACAGCCAGTCGGGCAAGGGCGGGGTGGCCTATATCATGGACCACGAGTTCGGTTTCAAACTGCCCAAGGAGATGCGTCCGGGTTTCGGCCGGGTCATCCAGGAGGTGTCGGATGCCTACGGCGACGAACTGACCGCCGAGATGGTCTTTCACACCTTTGAAAAGGAATATCTGCTCAATACCAACGGCTACTACCTGAAATCGTTTAACGTCCTCAAGCGCCATTTCGACAAGGACGAGGAGAGTTCGACCGCCGAGATCGAGGCGGTGGTGGTGGTCAAGGGGGTGGAAAACATCATCAGGGCGGCCGGCAACGGGCCGCTGGACGCCTTCTGCACCGCCCTGCGCGAGGGCCTCGGGCTGCGGTTCGCCCTCAACTCCTATCACGAACACGCCCTGACCCACGGCAGCTCCTCCAAGGCGGTGAGCTACATCGAGATCCTCGATCACGACGACGAGTCCTGGTGGGGCGCCGGCGTGGATACCGATATCATTGTCGCCTCGATCAAGTCGCTGCTCAGCGCCCTCAACCGGTCGGCGGCCAAGCCGAAGAAGGAGTAGACTATGTGGAAAAGTCGAGTGATGGCAGTAGGGTGTGCGGTGCTGCTGGCGGTTGCCGCCGGGGCCGAGGAGATCGGCGAGGTCAGCACCACCTTTAAGTTCGTCGGCGCCAACGACAAGATCGTGATCGAGGCCTTCGACGACCCGGATATCGGCGGTGCCACCTGTTACGTCAGCCGGGCCAAGACCGGCGGCATCAAGGGGACCATCGGCGTGGCCGAGGACACCTCCGACGCCTCGATCTCCTGCCGCCAGACCGGGCCGATCAAGCTGCCGGAACGGGTGGCCTCAGGCAAGGACGACGGCAAGGAGGTGTTCAAGAAATCGGCCTCCCTGCTGTTCAAGAAGATCCAGGTGGTGCGCTTCTTCGACAAGAAACGCTCCACCCTGATCTATCTCACCTACAGCGACCGGATCATCGAGGGCTCGCCGAAAAACTCCATCTCCACCATTGTCCTCCCCCAGGCGATCCAGGGGGGAGGGGCGGGCAACTGACCGGAAGGGGGTGGCATGCCGGAGCAGATTCTCATTGTCGAAGATGAGCCGTCCATCGCCGATAATATCGTCTATGCCTTGAGCACCGAAGGGTATCAGGCCCACTGGCGGGCCAGCGGTGGCGAGGGCCTTTCGGTGCTTGCCGCAACACCCGTCGACCTGGTGATCCTCGATGTCGGGCTGCCGGACATGAACGGCTTCGAGCTGGCCCGGCAAATACGGCAGCACTTCGATGTTCCGATCATCTTCGTCACCGCCCGGGGCGAGGAGGTGGATCGGGTGGTAGGCCTGGAGATTGGCGGCGATGATTATGTGGTCAAACCGTTCAGCCCCCGCGAACTCACCGCCCGGGTTCGGGCCGTGCTCCGGCGCGTTTCAGGCCGAACCGCACCGGCCTCGGCCACGTGCGAACCCGTGGCCCCTCCCTTGCAGGTCGATGAAAGCCGGCGCCAGATTACCCTGCATGGCCATCCCCTGGAGCTCTCCCGCTACGAGTATCTCCTGCTCAGGATGCTGATCCGCAATCCGGGACGGGTCTACAGCCGCGATCAGTTGATGGACCAGGTCTGGGACAGCCCGGACATGAGCCTGGAACGGACAGTGGACACCCATGTCAAGACCCTGCGCCAGAAGCTGCGCGCCTGGAGCCCGGACGAGGAGTGGATTCTTACCCATCGCGGGGTGGGCTACAGTCTGAAGGCAATGCTGTGAGCACCAGGGTTCGCCTTTTTCTGGCTATTCTTTTCACCGCAGGGGTTGGCTTTTTCTTTCTCGTTCACTGGATCGCCCGCGATCTCAAGCCCCAGTTTCGGGTCTCCACCGAAGAACCGCTGGCAGATGCGGCTTGGGTTCTGGCCGGGTTGGCCTCGTCCCAGATGCACGACCGCACGGTGGATGTCACGCCGTTTCGCCGTATGTTCGGCGCCATCCCCCGGCCCATCCCGCCGGCTCCCATCTATGATTTCATCAAAACGACCATGGACCTGCGGGTCTACGTCACCGATGCCTCCGGCACGGTGCTCTTCGATTCCGCCGGTTTTGATGAGGGGGAGGACTATTCCCGCTGGAACGATGTCCATCTCACCCTCCAGGGCAGCTACGGCACCCGGACCACCACCGACCTGCGGCTGGAGCGGCATTCGAGCATCATGTACGTCGCCGCGCCGATTGTCCGTGCAGGAACGATCGTCGGCGTGGTCAGCGTGGGCAAGCCGTCGCGCAGCGTGAATACCTTCATCGACAAGGCCCAAGCCAAGATCGCCGAGGGCGGGTTGATCACCTTTGCCGCCGTGGTCATCGTCACCTTGGTCACCTCGGCCATGATTACCCGGCCCATCGAGCGGTTGATCGCCTACACCAAGGCGGTGAGCCGGGGCGAGCGCGCCCCCGTCCCCCGGATGGGCGATGGCGAGTTGGGGCAGTTGGGCCAGGCCTTCGAGGAGATGCGTACCGCCCTGGAGGGCAAGCGCTCCGTCGAGCAGTATATCCAGACCCTCACCCATGAAATGAAAAGCCCTCTCGCCGCCATCCAGGGAGCGGTGGAGCTGCTTCGGGAGCCCATGCCCGAGGAGCGGCGCGCGCGGTTCTGCGAGAATATCGAAAGCGAAACCAAGCGGATGCAGCGGTTGATCGAGCGGCTGCTGCTGCTCGCTTCTATCGAGCGCACCCAGGCCCTGCGCCAACCCGGCCCGGTGGACCTGCCGAATCTGGTGCATCGAGCCATGGCCGCGCTGGCCCCCCTCAGTGAAACCAGGGAAGTGCGCATGTCCCTGGCCGGTGCTGCGGGCGTTTCCGTTTGTGGCGACTCCCTGCTGCTGGAGATGGCCGTACTCAATCTCCTCCAGAACGCGCTCGAATTCGCGCCGCGTGGCAGCCTTATCGAGGCGGCCATCCATGCCGGGACCGAGGGCGTCCGGATCACCGTGACCGACCAGGGGCCCGGCATCCCTGCCTATGCGCTTGAGCGGGTGTTCGAGCGGTTCTATTCGCTGAAACGGCCCGACACCGGGAAGAAAAGCACCGGCCTCGGCCTGAGCCTGGTGCGTGAAATCATGGCCCTTCATGGCGGTGGGGTCAGCCTGGAAAACCGACCCGGCTGCGGCGTCCTCGCCACTCTGACCTTCCCCGCCTGATCGTTCGCTTCACCTTCCGCTCCTCTTTTTTCACCTCTTCTTCACGTCCGTTTCAAGGTCTGTTCACCATGGTCGGGTAGGGTGTTGGCATATCCACAACCAACCACGAAGCATGACATGGAGGAACTATGAGCGAACACCGGTTAGCAGTACAAGCAGAACAGGAAGAAATCCAGGCAGCAGTTGCACCCCGGCCCCGGTTGAAGGAGAAGTTCTGGGAGGGGCGGGCGGCCAAGGGCGCGCTCGTCTTTCTGCTCGTCCTGGCATTACAGATTCCCATCTTTTTTATTGACGGCGTCATCGGCGAGCGGCGCCTCAGGAGCCATCAGGCCACAGAGGAGATCGCCTCCAAGTGGGGGCGGGAGCAGAAGATCATCGGCCCCGTTCTCACCGTGCCGTATGAACGCAGAGTGGAGCAGGAAAAGGACGGAAAAAAGATCGAAACCCAGGTGATCGAATATGCCCGCTTTCTGGCCGAAGAGCTGCGGATCGATGCCCAGGTGGACGGCAGTCTCCGACATCGGGGCATTTTTGAGCTGCCGGTTTACCGGCTGGAACTCGCTCTGACCGGTTGGTTCCAACGCCCGGATTTCTCCCTGCTCGGGATCGAACCCAGTCGGATTTTTTGGGATCGGGCCAGCCTCGGCCTGCTGATCTCCGATCCCCGCAGCATCACCAGCCAGGTAGAATGCTCTGGAATGAAGAGAAGCTGGAGGCCCAGCCTTTGACCCGCGACCTGCTGGACGGCGGCAAGGGCATCGAGGCGCCGCTAAAGATCGCTGCCGAGGCGGAGCGACTGTCCTTTTCCTGCCGCCTCTCTCTGCAAGGGAGCCGGGGGCTGTTCTTCGCCCCCATGGGTCGGAATACCGCTACAACAATGCAGGCCAACTGGCCCGACCCCAGCTTTCAGGGCGACTGGCTGCCCGTGGAACATGCCGTTGACGCCAAGGGGTTCCATGCCAACTGGCAAGTCGCCTCGCTGGGGAGTAAAATGCCCCGGCAGTGGATCGGCAATAACAATCCGGGCAAAAACAACGGGGTGGAGATGTTCGGGGTCAACTTCCTCCAACCCGTGGACGCCTATCGGATGGCGGAACGCAGCGTGAAATACCAACTCCTTTTTCTGGCGCTGACCTTTGCCACCCTTTGGCTCATGGAAGTGCTGACCGACCTGCGGCTCCACCCCTTCCATTATCTCCTGGTGGGCGCCGGGATGTGCCTGTTCTATCTCCTGGAGTTGTCCCTGGCTGAACAGATGGGCTTTCCCCTGGCCTATGGTCTCGCGGCCCTGGCGGTAGTCGGCCTGCTGAGCAGCTATTGCCTGGCCATCCTGAAATCGGCGGGGAGATCGATCATCATCGGCGGATTGATCATGCTGCTCTACGGCTATCTCTACAGCCTGCTCGTCAATCAGGACTACGCCCTCCTGGCCGGGTCGGTGGGGCTGTTCCTCATGCTGGCCACGGTCATGTTCCTGACGCGAAGGATTGACTGGTTCGCCTCGCCAGGGGGTGGAGGCGGCAAAGAGGTTCGGGCGGAGGCAGGAGTATGATGATCGCTGGGGGAGGTTGAGGTCCCGTTTTCCAGGTGGTGCGCTTCTTCGACAAGAAACGCCCCACCCTGATCTATCTCACCTCCAGCGACCGGATCATCGAAGGGTCGGGGTCGGGGCGGGGAATCGGTGATAGCCCGCCGCCCCTTTCCTTACGGTGTGTCCTGCTCGCTGAAGGCCTCGAACAGGCAGGACGTGCCGATCATGTTGGTGCCCTGGGTGCAGGCATCGAGGATGTCGCTGTCCTTCCAGCCGAGGTTGCGCAGGTGTTGGACCTCGGCTGCGGCGATTTTTTCTTTGCGCAACACCTTGGTAATTGTTCGCAGGAGCGCATTCTCGGCCTCGCTGAAGGCCTCGACGTCCCGGCCGGCAGCCAGGTCGGCCAGATCCTGTTCTGATAACCCGGTTTTGCTCAGCCAGATTTTGTTCAGGGTGGTACAATGGTCAAAACAGACCTGCTGGGCGGCCAATAACCTGATGGCGGCCAACAGGGGAAAGCTGAGCGCCTCGTGGTTCATGAAGTACTTGATCTGCGCAAAGAAGACCTGGAGCAGTCCCGGGCTGGTGCTCATGAGCTGCAAGGGCGCCGGCACCGGGCTGCGCTTTTGTTTGAAGATGTCGTAGATCTCGGCCACGCCGGCGGTTGCTTGCTCCGGGGTTTGATAGTCAAGAATGAACATGGTGTCACCTCCTGGTAGTAGACTGGTCGTCTATTGAATGAAACCATGCCCTGATGGGCATGGTGGTGAACAAGGCATTACGCCTGCTCTTTGCTTTTTCCCTTGGAGTAAAATTGGGACAATCGCTCCCTGGCCTCGGTGAAGTCACCCAAGGTGGAGTAGGCATTGAGCGTCTCGAGGCGAAGCGCGTCATCCAGGGTGCGGCCCACTACATCGAGGATCGTTTCCTTGGCGGATCGAAGGGCTTGTTGGCTGTTGCTCTTTATCATCAATGCATACTGCTCCGCTGTCTCCATGAGGCTTTCATGGGGCACGACCTTGGTAACGAGGCGCAGGCGAGAGGCCTCTTCGGCGGTGACTTCGCGTCCGGTAAGGGTGAGATCGAGCGCGGTAGCAAGCCCAGCGATCGCGATCAGTCTGACAATGCCGCCATCGCCTTGATGGAGTCCGTAGCGCACTTCAAACACACCGAACCGGGCCTTTACCGATGCGATGCGGATGTCGCAGGCCAAAGCCAGCTCGAAACCGCCCCCAATGGCATGGCCGTTTATTGCCGCGATAATGGGTTTGGTTATCCGGTGTTGTCCGCGGGTGATGCCACCGCCAATGCCGGTCGGAATATTTTTCCGCACATCGAGCATATTCCCCTTTTCCCATTTCGGAATGAAGGTCTTCAGATCTGCTCCGGAGCAGAAGGCCTTGCCGGAACCCGTGAGGATGGCGACATCCAGTGCCGCATCTTGTGCGAAGTCATCCCAGACCGCCCACAACTCGTCGTTCAGTTCGTCATCGAGTGCATTGAGGGCATCCGGACGATTCAACGTGATGTAGCCAATCCCATCCCGTTTTTCATAGAGTACTTTGCCCATTCCTGTCGCGTCCTCATAGTGTGTTGACGTGGTGGGGCGGAATAACCAGTCAGGTCAACAAGACCTCAAAAGTCATGTTCTGAAAGGTATCCAGGGGCTCGGGGCCGGCAGCGGCCTTCATTCGGATCAAGGCCCCCTGCCAGGCCGAAAGGATAAACCTGGCCGTGGCCTCCGGTTCCAGGCGGGTGGGGAGTTGCCCTTGGTCCCTGGCTTCCTGCAACAACCGGGTGATGAATCGGATCAGGCCGTCCAATGAACCGTTGAGCTTGTCCCGGAAGGCGGGGTTGACATCGCCCAGCTCCTGGACGAGATTGCCGATGGGACAGCCCTTGATAAACCCCTCCTGTTCGAAATACTGCCGGAACCAGAGAAAGAAACCGGCCAGTCGCTCCAGGGGCGGCAGGCTTTCGTCCTTGAGGATGGGCCGCACCTGCTCGGCAAACCAGGCCTGATAGTGGTCCACCAGGGCCAGGCCAAACTCCTCCTTGCTCTTGAAGTAGAAATAAAAAGAGCCTTTGGGGACCCCGGCCGCGTGCAGGATCTCCTGCAAGCCGGTGGCGGCGAACCCCTTGTGATGGATGATCCGGCCACCGCAGCTCAGGATATGTTCTCGGGTTGCTGAAGACATGGCGTAGGTAATAGACCGGTCGTCTAGTTTTGTCAACGAAAAAAAAGCCCGGCGACCGTCGAGAATTCGGTATTATCTAGAGCAACAGGTCAATGCAGAGAACGGTCGGCAACATTGGGGCGAAATGCCATTGGAAAAAACTTGACCGTCGCCACCCCGCCATGTAAGCATACTTATGTTAACATGTGTGAAATCGCTACATGGTGGGCGCAATGATCAATGATCCGGACCCCGTCAGACTCGTTTTCCATGCCCGGTCAGTCGCTGAAAGCGATGCAAGCCGGGGTCATGTGTCCCCTCGGTCTTCCCCTTTTTACCCACCCCTCATCGCTTACGCTGCAACCCTCTGTGAACGACAGGCTCGGCATGTTCCGATTTGTTCACAGTTTTTCCAATCCCTTTGTGCAGGAGGTGTCCAGATGAAACATGCGTACGGAGTGTTGACCTGTTTTCTCGTCGCCATGGGCTTTGCGCTCCTGGCGGGCACGCCGGCAGGTGCTGCCGGTGGTACGGTGAGTGGTGTTGTCAAAGATGCCTCGAAACAGGGGGTGCCGCAAGCCACGGTCTATCTGATCCCGGCCGCGGACGTGGAGGCGATGGCAAAGACCAAGATGGAGATCAAGAAAAATGCCTCCAACGATGAGCCCATGGAGGACAATCTGGCCGTCAACAAAGACAAATACAAGAAAGGGGTTTCCGACAAGCAGGGCAATTTCAAGATAACCGATGTCGCCGAGGCCAAGTATTTTATCTATGTCGTCCCGGCGAATGCCACCTATCTGCCCGGCGGCAACAAGGCCAACACGGCCGTCTCCCCCGAGGACCTCAAGGGCAAGAAGGTCGAGATTCTCCTCTCCGGCAACATCCCTGCCGGTGCGACCTTCGTGGGGACGTCCAGTTGTCTGAAGTGCCACAAAGCCTATGCCACCGAGAAAATGACCCTGCATAAACTGGGCATCCGGGTGGCGGGCAAGGACAGCAAACTCCAGGACTCCTCGCGCTTTGTTGAAATCGACAACGGCCTCAACATCCTCAAGGCCGGAACCACCTTCTATTTTTATGATTACGACAAGGAGCGGGGCTTCGACAAGTACAAGATCGCCCGGGAAATGCCGAAAGATCCGGCCGTAGCCAGCCTGAGCGCCACCTTCTCCGCCGACGCCAAGGGCAAGGTCACGGTCAAGATGCAAAATCTGAAGGACCCCTCCGATCCTCCCCGGGAGTACCCGGTGGAGATGACCTACGGCGGCGGCCTTTACAAGCAGCGCTACCTCCTGCGGGTCGGCAAGAGCCTGTATCCGTTCCTCCAATACAACGAATACGGCAAGGATGCGTATGGCAACCGGACGCGGAAGCAGTTCCGGGATTACCATGCCGACTGGTTCTTTGACGAGGCCAACAAAAAACTCACCAATCCGCCGATTGCCAAGTCCTTTGAAAAGGAGTGCGCCTCCTGTCATTACACCGGTTACACGCTCACCAAACTGGGGTCCGGCGAATATGTCGCCGGGGCGGCCAATGATCCCAACGGCGAGGCCGACATCGACGGCGATGGCATGCCCAATGAGTTGAACATCGGCTGCGAATCGTGCCATGGCCCCGGCTCCGCCCACATCAAGGCCCCGGCCGCGAAAAAGGCCGCCACCATCGTCAGTCCCAACAAGCTGGCTTCGGAAAGGGCGTCGATCATCTGTGGCCAATGCCATTCCCGGCCCCAAGGATTCCTCAACAACGATCAGCCGGTCAACAAAGACAACAAGATGATGGTGCCCGGAACCAGCCGCAACGACTACCTCGTCAATTACACCACCCGCGAGGATGCGGCCCCTGGCGACATCTGGGAATCCCATTCCAAATCACATCATCAGCAATACCTTGATTTCATTCGCTCCACCAAATACCGGAACGGTGAGCAGATCCTGAGTTGCACCACCTGTCATGATCCTCATGGCGCCGGTGCCTCGTTCAAGCATCAGATGCGCCAGGATGCAGTCACTCCGGGCAGCACCTACTGCCAGGCCTGTCACACCGCGCAGAAGGATATGGCCAAGCATACGGAGAAGGCCGTGGGCATGGCCCATGGGCCGGAGACCAAGATCACCTGCACCAACTGCCATCAGTTCAAGACGGCCCAGACCGGGGCGGGCTTCGGCAAGGGCCTGGTGACTGCGGACGGCAAGAACTACTGGGAGAACGATATCACCTCTCATCTGCTCATCGTCCCCCGCAAGGACAACAAGTTCGTGAAGGGCGTCGACCCGGATAAGGCGATGCCGATTCCGTACACCAATTCCTGCGGCATCTCCTGCCACGATCCGAAAAGTCTCAAATAATTTTTCCTCAAGGACCAAGGGGCTCGCCAGGGCCCCTTGGCGTTTTGCTGTCCATCCCTCTCTTTGGCGCCCCTCCTCAGGCGCATCGACACAAAACGGCGTGAGCGGACTGTTGCGGTCGTGACCCCGATGCCTGCCGGCCGGGCGTGCAACAGGGTGCTTGTCTTGCCGTCGCAACAGTGGTAGCTTTTTTCAGGTCCATTCCTCTTACCCAAGGAGTTGCCATGGAGCGCTTTTCCACCAGTCTGCTCGGCGAGGCCAAGACCTTGCTGCTGGCCACCGACGGTTCCCGTTTCAGCGAGGGAGCCGTTCAGGAGGCCATTTTTTTCGGTCAGGCCTGTCGGGCCAGGGTGATTGTCCTCCATGTGGTCGATACCCAGGCCGAATCCATCGTCGCCGCTAATTTTGCCGTCCGGCAGGGGCGGGAGGAACTGCGACCGCATTTCGAGCGTCTCCGTACCATGGCCCGGGACAGCGGGGTGGAGCTGGAGATCGTGGTCGTCGGCTCCAGCCGGCCGGAGAAAACCCTGGTCGAACAGGCCTGGTTGCGCCAGGCCGATGTCATTCTCATGGGCCGTCACGGCAGGGCGGGGCGTCTGTCGCGGCTGGTGGGCAAGATGACCACCAAGGTGATTGCCCAGGGATTTCCGCGGGTGCTGGTGGCACCCAAGGATTTTATCATCGCCGGCGCTCAACTTCTGGTGGCCGTCGACGACTCCGCCAACAGCCGGCGGGCGGCGCAGGAAGCCTTGTGCCTGGCCCGGAGCTGCACGACCCTGCAGCGGATCACCATTATGTCGGTGGCCAGGCGCGAAGACCAGCGAGCCCAGGCCGAGCATCTGGTCAACGAGGTCTGCGCTCAGGGAGACCGGGAACGTCTGCCGATTCCCTGTGACCCGGTGGTGGAGGTGGGCGATCCGGTGGAGGCCATCGTGGCGACGGCACGGGAGCGGCAGATCGACATGATCCTCCTCGGGGGGCACGGCAAGGGCGGGCTCGCCAAAATGCTCAAGGGACATGTCACCGAAAACGTCATCGGCCGGGCCCATTGCGCCGTCCTGGTGGTGACCGCCTGAGAAGACATGGCTTTTTGCCGCAAGCGATTCAATACTCACGGATAGTGTCCCATGACCAACAAGCTGGCCCTGCGCCTTTTTCCGTTTCTGGCCTGGTTTCCCGTCTCGCCGCTGATCCTGCGCGGCGACCTGATCGCCGGCATCACCGGGGCCCTGGTCCTGGTGCCCAAGGCCATGGCCTACGCCCAACTGTCCGGCTTGCCCCTGCAATTCGGCCTGTACACCGCCTTCATCCCGGCGATCATCGGTGCGCTCTGGGGTTCGTCGCGGCAGTTGGCCACCGGCCCGGTCGCCATCCTGTCGCTGATGACCGCCGCCGCCGTGGCGCCACTGGCCGTCCCCGGTTCCGAGGAATATATCGGCCTGGCGCTGTTGCTCACCCTGATGGTCGGGGCCATCCAGCTCCTCCTCGGGCTGGTCAAGCTGGGCAGTGCCGTCAATTTTGTCTCTCACCCCGTTGTGCTCGGCTTCATGAATGCGGCGGCCATCATTATCGGTCTCTCCCAGTTGGACATGCTGCTCGGCATTCCCAAGGGGCGGAGCGATTTCTTCCTCAAGGATGTCTGGGACATGCTCGAATACGTGCCCCTGACCCATTTGCCCACCTTGGCGATGTCGGTTTTGAGTCTGGTGTTGATGCTGCTGGTGAAGAAGATTTCAATCCTGGCCAAACCAGGGATCATTCTCGTGCTGGTGGTCACGACCCTGCTCAGCCTGGTGTTCAAGTTCGAACATAGCGCCACCAGTCAGATCGGAGAGATCGCCACTCCGGGAGCGCGGGAAATGGTCAATAACTACAACACCACCGCCCTGCGCATCGAGGAGCTGAGGGCGGGCCTCTCCAGCCTTTCGACGCGGTTGCGGCGGGCGGAGAAGGAACAAGGCTCGCGGGAGGCTGCGGACTTGCGCTATCGGGTGGAACTCCTCGATCTTGACATCAAGGCCTCCGAGACCGAGAACCGCAACCGCATGCGCGGGATCCGCAAGCTCTATTTTGTCCGCAGCCCCGCCGGAGAGGGGCAGCCCACCCGCCTGCACCAGATGGAGCAGGCGCCGGCCGGTCTGCACACGGATGGATATCGCTGGCGCATCAAGAAAATAGAGGATGGTCGGCTCCAGTTGATGGGAGGCG
>JGI24731J21663_1001881_pt1 | contig 14306 bp, 8 predicted proteins | sample EPASupsiteHSE605_FD_21663 | JGI IMG/M metagenome (IMG submission 21663) | reverse complement strand
CGACTTCAAGCCCGCCGACGACAGTGTCCTCAGGCGCCTCGCCCAGACCAAAAAGGGGCCCGAGATCACCAAGGCCATTGCCCAGAATATCGACGCCCGGCAACTGCTGCTCAATCCCGACACCACCCTGGCCCAACTGCCCGATCATCTCCTCCACCGCCTCCAGCAGCCCGAGTGGTCGGCACCGGTGCTCGCCACCGCCGCCCAGCAGGTTGCCGATCCCCAGATCCAAGCCGGGGAGCAGGTCGACTTCAACGCCTTCAACCGCATGCTCGGCCACTACGAGCAACTGCTCAGCCACGAACAGCAGACCGTGGTCGCCCGTCAGGCCGGCGCCCAGTTGGCCTCCATGGAGGGGCTGGCGCTGGGCAACATCATCGCCCAGAAATTCAAGGGCCTGTTCGGCGAGCAGCTCTACCAGCAGGTGATCAACCAGGTCTCTGACCAACTCCTCGATGAGACCGTCGACCATCTCACCCCCAAGCAGCTCAACCGGATGATCGCCACCCTGACCAGCGACATCCCCCTCCAGATCGGCAAGGACAAGGATCCCGACTTCAAGCCCGCCGACGACAGTGTCCTCAGGCGCCTCGCCCAGACCAAAAAGGGGCCCGAGATCACCAAGGCCATTGCCCAGAATATCGACGCCCGGCTGCTGCAGACCCCGGCGGAATCATTACCCGCCCTGCCGGACCGTCTGGTCGCGCGCTTGCAGCAGCCGGCATGGTCGACGCCCGTTCTGGTTGCCGCTGCGCAGCAATCGGTGGATGCGGCTGTCCAGTCATCGAGCGGAACCGATTTCTCCGCTTTTGAACGCATGCTGGACAGGTATGACGTCCTGCTCGACAAGGAGAAACAATCGCAGATCGCCACCCAGGTCGCGTCGCAATTGGCCACCTTTGACGAAAAGGAACTCGGTCTGCTCCTGGTGCGAAAATACAAGAGCCTGTTCGGCGAACAACTGTACCGGCAGGTCATCAACCAGCTCTCCGAGGAAAAGCTGGAAAAGTTGGTCAGTCATTTCCAGGCCCTTACCGAGGGCCGCGCGGTCTCGCCGCTGAACGACCTCAAGGACAAAGAGGTCGAAGAAGCCTTCCAACGCCTGCAACAGACCGTCCGCGGCGAAAAGATGCGGGCCATCGTTGAAATGTACCAGCACCAGAAGCAACAGAGAGAGGAGCAACGCCAGGCAACGATCAAAAGCAGTCTGGACCATCTCTTGCGAGGCGATCTCAAGGATCTGGCCAAGAGCGAGGTGCACCAGGCCCTTCCGGAAACGGTCAAAAACCTGCTGCTCGAAAACAAAGAGGGGATGGCAGACAATGTGCTCATGCAGCTAGCCGCAGCCCTCCAGCACCCCACCCCAGCCATCCGTACCGCCGCCTGCCATACCTTGGCCGCTGTCAGCGGGCAGTTCACGCAAATCGGCCAGTGGGAGCGGCTCGAAAAATTGCTCCCTGCCCTGCAACAAGGGATTCAGGGACCGGATATCGACGAACTGGCCGTGCAGCAAACCATGGCGGCCATCGGCAGCCTGACCAGGCATTATCTCAAGGAGGAAAAGTATTCCCCGGCCGGCGAAACCGCTCATATCCTGCGCGCCCTCTCCGCCCAGGACGTGGCCTCCGAGGCCTCCCCCCCCCTGGTTCGGCAGCATGCCCTCACCGCCTTGAAGGGCCTTTGTTCCGAGCCGATGCTGGAACGGTTGCTGGACCTCTATCTCCATTCCGAAACCCAGCAGGAAGCGGCCGGCAGGCTGCTGGTTGAGATGGGGAATGAGTCGGCAAAATTTCAGTTGCAACACCTGATCAACAATGAAAGCCGATTCGAGCGAAAACGGTTGTTGGCCTTAATCAAACAAACAGGCAATCCCGCCCTGTCCATTCTCCTGGAACAACTGCAAAAAGAACCGCCATGGTTTGTCGTCCGCAACATCGTCCGCCTGCTCGGCGAAATCGGCAATCCCGCTCTCTTTGCGGCTATCAAGCCGTTCATCACCCATCCGGACCTGCGGGTGCAGCAGGAAGTCATCACCACCTCGACCAAAATCGGCGGAGAGGAGGTCAATGATTTTCTCCTCCATGCCCTTCAAACCGTTGACGATTCCTTGAAGATCAGGGTGGTCGCCCAGATGAGCGCCCACCATGACGAACGTTGTGTCCGCCCCCTGACCGATCTGCTCGAAAGCACCAAACCCTTTCCCGGAAAAAACAAAAACGACCTGCACTTGGCCATTTGCAAGACCCTGGGGGTCATTGGTTCCAGGCGGGCCACGGCTTCACTCAGCCGGCTGGCGCAGAGCAAGAATGTCCTCGGGTTCGTTGGCCACAGCGATGAAGTCCGGCAGGCAGCCGAGGCGGCCCTGGAACAGATACGGCTCGTGTCGGTCCAGCACAAAGGCCAGGAAGAGGAACAGCGCGAGTCGAGTCCTTCCGAGGACCTCCCGGTCCCGGCGGTGGCGGCGACCGACGTTGCCCCGGATTCTGTTGCCGCCCGAGAGGAGGCTATTTTCCGCCTGGTCGCCCAAGGGGATCGTGAGCAGGCCAAGCAGCAACTGGTGGATCTGATTACCGTCACCGCCCAAGCCGGGGATTTCAAGACTGCGGAACGGCTCCGGGAGCGCATCTATGAGATCGACGGGTTCGCGCTGGGCGAAATCATCCGCTCAGGCGAAATCATCGAGCAGGAAAAAAAGGGCGCGATCAAAGAGGAAGACCTTGAAATCTGGGCAGGACTGACCGATCGGCTGAGCTCGGAGGAGTTCCAGACCATCTATCACGAATTCGACGAGCGCCGGTACAAACCGGAAGAAACCATCGTGGCCCAGGGAGAGAAAAACGATGCCCTCTTTTTCATCACCCAAGGCAGCATCAAGGTTTCCTATTCGGCCGGCCCCCGGGAACTGTTCATCACCACCCTGAGTCGGGGCCAGATTGCCGGCGAAAACTTCTTCACCCCCTCTTTCTGGACAGTGACCCTCACCTCACTCACCCCCTCCAGGATCCACATCCTCCCGCAAGCGGCCCTCGGCACCTGGCAGGAACAGTTTCCCGGACTGCGGGCGAAACTGCACGAATACTATCTTGCCCACAACACCATCCGCACCATGCTGGCGAAAAAAGGCCTGGAGCGGCGCCAGGATCAGCGGTTCACCCTGGCACGCAAGATTCAGGTGCAACCGATCAACAACCTCGACAATCCGATCGGTCGTGGATTCCGTGCCGAAACCGCTGACATCTCTTTGGGCGGACTGGCCTTTCTCATCCGCATCTCCCGCCAGGAAAACGCCCGGCTGCTCCTCGGCCGACGGATGCAGGTCGTGCTGCCGGTCGGCGGCAAGACCCCGTACCTGCACCTGCAAGGCCTGGTCATCGGTGTCCAGCCCTTCCATATTCTGGAAAACGACTTCTCCGTCCATTTTAAATTTGACCAGCCTCTGGAACCGCAGGGATTGCAAGCCATCCTGGGGTGATCGTCTTGCCCCATCCGGACCAGCCGTCTCGACTGGTGCCGCCATGACCGGGAATCCGCTTGTCCCGGTCGAGGGAGGGTTGATGCCCCTGGCGATCGGCACCTCATTTTTTGTTTCTTCCCGCCCGCATGCGGCGACCACGCTCTGCAATGGCCATCCCACTCATATTGCGAGGATCAAGGAGTAACCATGACTGATGCCGTCACCAGCTTTTACCTACGGCACTTACCCGGGGCTCAATTGAAAAACGCTGTCTTGCAGGCGCCTTGCCCGTTCTGCCCTCGGCAAGGCAAGAAGGAAGACGGCATTCTGACGGTCTATCTCAACCGGGAGAGCTTTTTCCACGGCTACTTCCGCTGCCTCAATCGATGCGTCCCCGGCGGATTTCCCCTGTATTTTGCCAGAATCAGCGGCAGCAGCCTGACCGAGGCACCGGGCTTCGACCCGGACCGCGACTATTTCGGCCGCGAGGTCGAGTATCCGGCGAAAAACATCAACCAGGAACTGGTGGGATTTGCCGATAAGCTTGCCGGAGAAACGCTCGACTTTTTCCAGGCCGCCGCCATTGCCCCCGAGGTTCTGACCGAACTGCGGATCGGCTACAACGGCCGCTACCTGGTCTACCCCTATATCCAGAGCGACGGCAACTGTTACTCGGCCCGCTGTGTGCATCCGGAGCGGCCGGAGGACTTTTTCTGGTACGGTGACGAGCGGTTTGCCACCGAACACTTCCGTCTGTTCAATGCCCCGGAGATCGAGCACTGCGAGAACGGCGCCCTTTTCCTGGTGGAGGGCGAGAAGAACCTGCTGCCGCTGAAACAGTTGGGCCTGCCGGGGATCGCCGTGCCCACGGCCGCAGATCTCGACCATCTTGACCCCCTGCGGCTCAACTGGGTCCGAACCCTCTTTCTCTGGGTCAACCACACCGCCGAGTCCGAGGCCATGGCCCGAAGTTTCGCCACCCGGACCGGATACAAGGTCCGGATCATCCGCTGGCCGGAGCACGCCGCCCGCAACAGCACCATCTGCCAACTGGCGACAGAAACCGGACCCCATTTCCAAAAGCAGGTCTTTGCCCTGCTCAACCAGGCGCGGGCCTTCTCGCCTTTTGCCACGCCTGCCGGGGAATACCAGACCTTTCACGAGCGGTTGCTCCAGGAATCCGGCCCATCCTATGCCAATCTGACCAGCGGCTTTGCCCACATGGATCGGGCCCTGGGCGGCATCCATGGCATCAACATCATGGGCGGGACACCCAAGGCGGGCAAATCGGCCTTTTTTATCCAGATCGCCTCGGAGATGGCGCTCCGCAAGGTCCCGGTCATCTACTATGATTTTGAAAACGGCCGGCAAAAAATCTATCTCCGCATCCTCAGTCGCCTCAGCCGTCTCGCCGTCGACCGGATCAAGGACAACACGCTCCCTGCCGACGAGCGACAACGTCTGGCACAGGCCGAGCAGACTCTGCGAACCATGCTCTCCTGGCTGCGGGTGGTCAACGACCGCAAGCTCTCACCCGAAACCATGCGGCGACATATCGATTTCCTCCGCCACGAAACCAATACCGACTACACCGTGGTGGTGATCGACAGCCTCCATAAGCTGCCGTTCAAGGACATCAGCCAGCAGCGCAGCGGCATTGACGGCTGGCTGCGCCAACTGGAGGCAATCCGCGACGAGTTGGGGGCAGGTTTCCTGGTCATCTCCGAACTCGAACGGGGCGCGGACGGCCAATTCGACCGGCAACCCCAGCTCGGCTCCTTCAAAGGCTCCGGCGATATCGGCTATTCCGCCGACAATGCCATGGTCCTTCTGCCCCAATGGGACCCTTTTGACGATCAACCGATGGCGAACCGGTGCAACGACCTCTGGCTGGTGGCCAGCCGCGAGCAGAGTCCGGGTCGGATCGCCTCCTACCAGCTCGATTATCCCTTTTGGGGATTCAGGGAAGAAGGGTGATCAACCCGCAAGGGTGGGCCGCCACTCGTTGATCAGCGCCAGGGCCTGCTCGGCCCGGAGACGGCCGCGGGCCTTTTTGGGGATTTTCCGCCCGGTCAGGGGAGGAAAGAGACCGAAATTGACGTTGGAGGGCTGGAAATGGGCGGGATCGGATGCGGTCAGATGCCGGATCAGGGCTCCGTGAGCCGTGGCCGGGGGCGGTGTTGCCAATGTCTTGCCCAGGGCCAAGCGGCCGGCATTGATGCCGGCCAGCAACCCCATGGCCGCTGACTCGATATAGCCCTCGACCCCGGAGAGTTGCCCGGCGATGAACAGGTCCGGTATCTGCCGGAGTTGCAGGGTGGGCGCCAGGACCCGGGGGGCGCAGACAAAGGTGTTGCGATGAATGGAGCCGAGGCGGAGAAACACCGCCCGTTCCAGACCGGGAATGGTGCGAAAGATGCGTTGTTGTTCGGCATAGGTCAGCTTGGTCTGGAAGCCCACCAGGTTGTAGGCCGTGCCCGCGCGATTTTCCGCCCGCAATTGGACCACGGCATGGGGGATGGCGCCGGTGACCGGGTGGGCCAGCCCCACCGGCTTCATCGGCCCGAAACGGAGCGTGTCCGCGCCCCGGGCACACATCACCTCGATGGGCAGGCACCCCTCGAAGTATTTCGGGTCCTCAAAGGCATGGAGGGGAACGGTTGCGGCCGCGCCGAGCAGCCCGATGAACTGCTCGTACTGGGCCCGGTCCATGGGACAGTTGAGGTAGTCACCCGGCCCTTCCTCGTCCCAGCGCGACTTGCGGTAGATCACCTCTTGATCCAGGCTGTCGCCATCGACAATCGGGGCGATGGCGTCGTAGAAGGCAAGATGCTCGCCGCCGGTCACTGCCTGGAGATGCTCGGCCAGTGGGCCGGAAAGCAGCGGACCCGCGGCCAGGATCACCGGTCCGGCCGTCGTCTCGGGGATCCGGGTGACCTCTTCCCGAAGGACCGTGATCAGGGGATGGGACTCGATCGCCTCCGTGAGCTGGGCGGCAAACCGCTGCCGGTCAACGGCCAGGGCCGTGCCGGCGGGCACGGCGGTGCGCTCGGCAACCTCCATCACCAGCGAACCCAGCAACCGCATCTCCTCCTTGAGCAGGCCGGCCGCCGAGTCGACGGCATTGGAACGGAGCGAGTTGGAGCAGACCAGTTCCCCCAACTGCGGCAGTTCATGGGCCGGACTGAACCGGAGCGGCTTCATCTCGTAAAGCGCGACCCGCACCCCCTGCTGCGCCGCCTGCCAGGCCGCCTCGCAGCCGGCCAACCCGCCGCCGATCACCGTTATTTGTCCCACCTTGACCATTGTCATCCCTTTCCCGATAAAAAAAGGCAGGGCGAATGATTCACCCTGCCTGAAAACCCCTTTGGCAACCAACCAGCATGGCTGGACCAAATTGGCCGGCCACAACAAACGATGAAAGGTCTGCGCTCCGGCATGGCACCGCCACCGGAACCGACATCGTTCACATAAACGACCAGATCAGTACCGGTAATGCTCCGGCTTGAACGGGCCGTTGACATCGACCCCGATATAGTCGGCCTGCTCCCGAGTCAGGGCGGTCAACCGGACCCCGATCTTGGCCAGATGGAGCCGGGCCACCTTCTCGTCGAGCTTTTTGGGCAGGAAATAGACCTGGCGCCCGTAGGCCGTGGAATTGGTCCACAACTCGATCTGGGCCAGCACCTGGTTGGTGAACGAGTTGCTCATGACAAAACTGGGATGGCCGGTGGCGCAGCCGAGATTGACCAACCGCCCCTCGGCGAGCACGATCAGCCGCTTGCCGTCGGGAAAAATGACATGGTCGACCTGGGGTTTGATGTTCTCCCAAGGCAGGCTGCGGATGCCGGCGATATCGATCTCCGAGTCGAAGTGGCCGATATTGCAGACAATGGCCTGGTCCGGCATGGCCTCCATGTGGGCGCGGGTGATCACCCGCAGGTTGCCGGTGCAGGTGACGAAGATGTTGCCCTTGGGCGCGGCCTCGTCCATGGTCACCACCCGGTAACCCTCCATGGCCGCCTGCAGGGCGCAGATGGGATCGATCTCGGTCACCAGGACCGTGGCTCCCATGCCGCGCAGGGCCTGGGCACAGCCCTTGCCGACATCGCCGTAGCCGACGACCACCGCGATCTTGCCGGCGATCATCACGTCGGTGGCCCGCTTGATGCCATCGATCAGCGATTCCCTACAGCCGTAGAGATTGTCGAATTTCGACTTGGTCACCGAGTCGTTGACGTTGAAGGCCGGGGCCAGCAGCTTGCCCTGCTTGGTCATCTCGTAGAGCCGATGGACGCCGGTGGTGGTCTCCTCGGAGATGCCGCGGATCTCCCGCATCAATTCCGGATACTTGTCGTGCATGACCTGGGTCAGGTCGCCGCCGTCGTCGAGGATCATGTTGGGCCGCCAGTTGTCGGGGCCGAAGATGGTCTGGTCGATGCACCACCAGAACTCCTCCTCGGTCTCGCCCTTCCAGGCAAAGGTGGGGATCCCGGCGGCGGCCATGGCGGCGGCGGCATGGTCCTGGGTGGAGAAGATGTTGCACGAGGACCAGCGCAGCTCGGCGCCGAGATGGACCAGGGTCTCCATCAGCACCGCCGTCTGGATGGTCATGTGCAGACAGCCGGCGATCCGCGCCCCGGCCAGCGGCCTGCTCTTGCCGAATTCCGCCCGCAGGGCCATCAGGCCGGGCATCTCGGTCTCGGCGATGGCGATCTCTTTGCGGCCCCACTCGGCCAGGCCCATATCCGCTACTTTGTAATCAGTCATGTGTGCTCCTACGCTCCCGCCAAGGGAAGCGACTCTTGGTTCAAATAATCACAACCCGGCCGCCGCGCGCAGGGCCTCGACCTTGTCGGTGCGCTCCCAGGTGAATTCGGGCAGCTCCCGGCCGAAATGGCCGTAGGCCGCGGTCTTGTGGTAAATCGGCCGCAGCAGGTCCAACTGCTGGATGATCGCCTTGGGCCGGAGGTCAAAGACCTCGCCGACCACTTCGACCAGCCGCTCTTCCGTGATTTTGCCGGTACCGAAGGTCTTGACGTTGATCGACACCGGTTTGGAGATACCGATGGCGTAGGCCACCTGGACCTCGACCTCGGTGGCCAGTCCGGCGGCGACGATGTTCTTGGCCACATAGCGGCCCATGTAGGAAGAGGATCGGTCGACCTTGGACGGATCCTTGCCGGAAAAGGCGCCGCCGCCGTGCGAGCCGCGGCCGCCGTAGGAATCGACGATGATCTTGCGGCCGGTGACGCCACAGTCACCAACCGGACCGCCGATCACGAACCGGCCGGTGGGGTTGATGAAGAACTTGGTGTTGGCATCGATCATCTGCGCCGGCAGGACCGGCTTGATGATTTCATCCATCACCGCCTCTTTCAGGGCCTCATAGCCGATTTCCGGACTGTGCTGGGTGGAGAGGACCACCGCCTCGATCCGTTTGGGGATATTGTCCACATACTCGATGGTCACCTGACTCTTGGCATCCGGCCGCAGCCAGGGCAGCACGCCCGATTTGCGAACATCGGCCTGCCGTTTGGTCAGGTAATGGGCATAGGTGATGGGCATGGGCATGAGCACGCTGGTTTCGTCGCAGGCATAGCCGAACATCAAGCCCTGGTCGCCGGCCCCCTGGTCGAGATCGAGGCCGCTACCCTCGTTGACCCCCTGGGCGATATCGGCGGACTGTTTGTCGATGGAGGTGAGGACCGCGCAAGACTGCCAGTCAAACCCCATGTCGGAGGAATTGTAGCCGATTTCCCGAATGGTCTCGCGGACGATCTGGGGCATGTCGACCCAGGCAGAGGTGGTGATCTCGCCGGCGATCATGGCCAAGCCGGTGGTGACCAGACTCTCGCAGGCGACCCGGGCGTGTTTGTCCTGGGTCAGGATGGCGTCGAGGATGGCGTCGGAGATCTGATCGGCGACCTTGTCCGGATGCCCTTCGGAGACCGATTCTGAAGTAAAGAGATATGTGGACATGATGTCTCCTTGTGGAGTGAAATAAAATAAATCAAAAAAAGAAGCCCGTTTCTTCAGGGCTGATTTGATCGTTCAGGAAAGGACAAGCCTGCTGTTTTCGAAGCATACTTCCGGTTGCGGACAAGCGGTGTCACCGCTTAATTAAAAAGAAGATATATACTCAACTTGCGCAAACTCTTCAATGCAAACTACCGAAAGACCGGTTACCAGACCGACCTTGCGAAAAAGGTTTACCCATGAATGGCATAACCGCCGTCGACCACCAGGGTCTGCCCGTGGATCATGGTCGCCAGGTCGCTGCACAAAAACAGAACCAGGTCGGCCACATCCCCGGGCGTGGTCAAGCGCCCGAGCGGGGTCCTGGCCATGGCGGCGGCCACAATTTCCTCGCGATTGGGAAACTTGCTCAGGGCATCGGTCTCCACCACCCCGGCACTGACCGTATTCACGGTGATGCCTCGCGGCCCCAGTTCAACGGCCAGATGCCGGACAAGCGACTCCAGCGCCCCCTTGGAAGCTCCCACCACCGTGTAGTTGGGGATGGCGCGAACCGCCCCGATTGAAGAGATGGCAACGATCCGGCCACCGCTCGCCATCATGGGCAGGGCCTGCTGCGTGATGAGCATCAAGGCACGGGCATTGATGTTGACCGCCCAATCCCAATGCCGGCTTTTCAACCTCCTTGACCGGTTTGAGCACCCCGGAGGCGGCGTTGGACACGATGATATCCAAACGAGCGTAGCGGCGGCGCACCTCGTCGAAGAGGGCGGTCAGACTGTCCTCGTCGGCCAGATTGGCGCGAATCGCCAGACAGCGCCCGCCCTGGCCCTCGATTTCAGCGACCACCTCACTGGCATTGGTCCGGTGCCGGACATAATTGATCACCACCTCAGCCCCCTGTCCTGCCAGCCGCTTGGCCACAGCCCTGCCAATCCCCCGTGAACCACCGGTGACCAGGGCAACTTTTCCTTGCAAATCAATCATACACTTTCCTCAAGTCATGGACGCTTTTCACTGCCCAAAGGCACGAAGCAGCGCCCGTTTCATGGAGTTTTTCCCGAAACGGAAGGGATTGAAACGGACCGGTCCCAACGCCTCGGGTACCGAGAAACCCTGGACAGCAAGCGTTTCCGGCCCGGCCAGGGGAAAGACCAACTCCTCCATCTTTGTTCCCGCAAGGCCCGCGCGATGCGCCGCACACCACAATGGTGACTGAAGATAATCGATGCCCACAAGAGCGAGCAGCGCGGTATCGACGGCCACCGGATTGACGCCACCGGCAAGCACGCCCAAGGGATAGGGCTCGCCGTGCACCGGTCCGGTCCGATGCATGGCGACAATGCCGTCGACCAGGGTGCAACCGGCCGGCAGGACCGCCAGCAAGTCCACCAGCAGGTCGGCAAACCGGCCCTGCACACCGCCATGAATCATGTGCCACCAGGGTTTGTGAAACCCGGACAGACAGCCGAAAAGATTCTTCACCGCCAGCGTCACCCGCATCTGGGAATGGGCCTTGAGTTTGGGCAGGTTGACAAGCAGATCGCATTCCATGGCGGCGGCCGCTATCGCGGCCTTTTGGCCGCAAGGCAGGATAATGTCCCTGGCTCGCCGGAACTCGACGACTGGAATGCCGAGCTGTTGCAGGACGGGCAGGGCGTTGATCGCCGCCAGCACCGATCGTGCCGAGCCAAAGGAGGGGGAATCGCCGACCGCCACCCGGGCTCCTTGGGCCAGAAACCAATGGGCAACGGCCGCAATGAACCGGCCGTCGGTGCAGGCCAGCATGCCGTTCCGGGCAGTGATCAGGTTGGGCTTGAGCAGCACCCTCGTCGTGCGCACAGTTCCGAAGTCAACCATTGAGGTGAGCAGGCGATCAACCACCGCCTCCAGGGCACATCGTTCATAACTGGGCTGGCTCGCCAGGGAAACGGCCGTGCTGTCCAATCGCATGATTCAAAAAAAACCGGCTTGGTTCACAAGGAACCAAGCCGGAAAAGGAGAGAAGAGATGAAGAATTACCATTTAATTAGCATTCTCCGTGCCGTTTTCAGCGACGCCCTCTCAATAAAAAAAAGACGAATTATTTCAAAACAATAACCATTGTTATCAATTCCGAGCATCTGATACAGGCAAACGAGAAAGTTAAATATTTTTAATCGCCTTTTCCATCCCCTCGCTCGGCAAGCAAAAAATCGCCGCTATTTTAACGAGATCAAACAATCAACTTTTTTATACGCCGAGAACGATTTTCAACGCCAAACTGGATAGTTTTTACCCAACTCAACCCATGCGTCCCCGAATCTCAAGAGGAATAACCCGTACCTTGACAACCCCTTCCTGCTGCGCGATCTTGTTTTGCACCTCCTGCGGTACCGGCCCGGCGCAGTCGATAATGTTGTAACCAAGGGTGCCATTACTCTTGTTGGTGTAGTTCATGATGTTGATCTTCTCGCCCCCGAGGATGTTGCTGATCATGCCGATCATGCCGGGCTGATCACGGTTGATCACGGTCAGGCGGGTGTGCACGTCCACGGTGGGAATGGTCTCGATGTTGGGAAGATTGACACTGTGGACGATGTTGCCGAACTCAAGGTAGTTCCGCAGCTCGCGCACCGCCATGGTGGCGCAGTTTTCCTCGGATTCGGAAGTGGAGGCGCCCAGATGCGGGGTTACCAGGATTTTTTCATGACCAAGAAATTTCACCGAAGGAAAGTCGGAGATATGACCCCGGAGTTTACCACTGGCCAGGGCCGCCAGCACCGCATCTTCATCGATGATCGGGCCGCGGGCGTAGTTGATCAGAACAGCGCCATCCTTGACAAACTCAAGGAAGTCCTTCTCGGTGACATAGCCCCTGGTGTTCTTGTTGAGCGGCATGTGCACGGAGATGAAATCGGCATCGGCCAAGGCCTCCTTGCGGGAACGGGCCAAGATGACCTCAGGCGCCAGGTTATGGATGTTGTCCAGGGCCGGGAAGGGATCAAAACCCAACACCCGCATGCCGTGATGCAAACCGGCATTGGCAACGCCGACACCGATCTTGCCCAAGCCGAAGACCGCCAGGGTCTTGCCGGCCATCTCTTCACCCTTGAATTTTTTCTTGCGGGCCTCAACCTCGCGGTTGATCTCGTCGTCGTTCATCCCTGAGAGCCCTTGACAAAATTCGATGCTTTTTTCGACGTTGCGCAGCCAGATGCCCAAGGAGGTATACACCAGCTCGACCACGGCGTTAGCATTGGCGCCAGGAGTATTAAAGACGCAGATACCTTTCTCCGAGGCCTCTTCCACCGGGATATTGTTGACACCGGCCCCGGCCCGCGCCACCGCCAGCAGTTCGGGGAAGGCGGAGAGATCAACCTTGGAGCTGCGGACCACAATACCCTCGGGATGGGATTCGTCGGAACTGACTGTGAATCGCTCGCTAAACAGGGCCAGCCCTTCCTTGGCAATGGCATTGATCGTTTTAATTTTGAATTGCTTCATGGTATCGTCCTCATTGATAAATGACAGAGAAAGGTGAAAAATCAAGAGCGAACAACGTCCCCGCCTGTGCCGGCCAGCCGGCCCAATCGACAACCGGTTCCGGCAGACACATCCGCGGAGAGCGGCACAACCACGACACGCAAACAACGGCGCAACGACCGACAACACCGCGCCGGGTTAACGAAAAAACGGAAAAACCTATACAACTCACCTTCTATTGTCAAGGAAAAGGGAAATATCGTCGCAAGAACCCGCTTTTCTCGTGCCGATACAGCGGCGAGAACAGCGGGATGCCCCCCTGCCCTCCCCTACTCCATGCAAACGAATGCCATGAACAGACCTCCTCTTATTCCGCGACGTTGCCTGCTACTGGCCGGTCTCGTCTGCCTGCTGTCCCTGGCCCTCCCGGCGGCGGCCGCCACCCTGCCGCACCACCGGATATCGCTCAGTTTCGAGCTCAAGGAGGGCGTGGTTAACGGCACCTCGCGGGTGGCGCTCCCCGCCGGCACACCCCTGAACCTTGATTGCGGCCCCCTGGAGATCACCGGTCTGGTGCTGGAACAGGAAGGGATGACGCCACGGCTCCTGAAGATGTCGGGCAGCAATGCCCTTGCCCTGCCGCTCGCTCCGGGAGAACAGGCCCTGACCCTCTCCTGGCGACTACGCCCCCCAGTTGATGACGCCACCGATAATCGGATCGGGACCGACGCCATCATCCTGGCCGGGTTCTGGCACCCCATCGCCGACCGTGACCTGCTCTTTTCCCTGGAAGCCGCTCTGCCCCGCGATTTCGAGGCGATCAGCGAGGCCGACACCCTCACCACCACCATGGTTTCGACAGGGAAACGGGTAACCTTCTCCCTGGCCCAACCACTCCGCAGCCTCCACTTTGCCGCCGGCCCCTATGTAGTGCAATCGAAACAACTGGACGAGGTCACGGTCGCCACCTACCTGTTCCGGGAAGATGCGGCTTTGGCCTCCGCCTATCTGACCAAGGCCGCCAGCCTGATCGAACGCTTCCAACAGTTGATCGGTACCTATCCCTTCAGGCGCTTTGCCATCGTCGAAAACCGCCTGCCCACGGGCTACGGCCTGCCCGGCTTCACCCTGCTCGGCCAGGCAGTGCTCCGGTTGCCTTTTGTCATGGCAAGCTCGCTCGGCCACGAAATCCTCCATTCCTGGTTCGGCAACAGCGTCCAGGTCAGCGAGGCAGACGGCAACTGGAGCGAAGGGCTGACCACCTATCTCGCCGATCAACGCTTTGCCGAGGAGGCGGGCCGGGGCCCGGCCTTCCGCAAGGGGCAGCTCGTTCGCTACCGAGCCTATGTCCACCCGGAAAACACCATGCCGCTCAACACCTTTCAAAGCGGCGGCGACCATCAGCCGG
>JGI24731J21663_1001879_pt1 | contig 14352 bp, 15 predicted proteins | sample EPASupsiteHSE605_FD_21663 | JGI IMG/M metagenome (IMG submission 21663) | reverse complement strand
ATCTTGTAGTTGTTCAAATTGCTGGATTCAACAAGATATTACAATTGGTATTTCGATACCAACTAATCTTGGAAACACCGCTACATTCGATCTAAAACACTTCAAAACATGGTACTGTGATTATTCTGAGAATGCACTACCAACATTTTCACAGAACAAGCGTTTATCCTCATCAGTGATCATATTTTCTTTCTTATTTGGGGAATTTTGATGATTAATCAATAATATCAATAAAGATTTCTTCTTCATCTGAATGAATATATGGTTTAGTATTTGGTTTTTCTGTTGTAACATTATATTCAATTGAATTCAATTTCACTGCTTTAAAAAATCTTCACAAATATTAATTTAGGGCTCGACAGTGTCGAATCGACACATTCATCAATTTTTATATTTGATTAATTCGAATGACTTAATTTTAAAAATGTAAATTACTAAATAACATTTTTCTTATAAAAACACTGCTTTCATCTAAAGATGCCAAAAATATTTACAAAATACACAATTCCTTCATGAAAAAATTCCACAAATTAATCACAGAAGCAGATATTTCATTTGTTCAACCATCTTTCTCAATTGTGTATATTATATAATTAGATGGAGACTTTGTTGATTTGGTTTTAATATTATATTCAGGATATTAACAATCCAGAAATGATAAATGGCATTTTTATTCTGATGTCTTCCATGACGAAATGTAATTCCAAAAAATTAATGTTAATAGACATAAAAGTATATATGTGATATTCAACATAACAACAGCAAATGAAATGAATACTCGATACTTATGAAACTTCAAACTCAATTATACAGTATATCAAACAGATTTCATTCAAACATTGATATGAATTCAACTGGAGGCTGGAATGAAAAACATTAAAAAAATTAGAAATCATTGATAAAAATCTATCATAGAATGTATAGAAAATAAAAACCTTCATATTAAAATAGCTCCACCATTATCAGAAAAAAATATTAATGATTACATTTACGGTTGATAAATACCAACATAAGTCGAAATTTAAATATGTCTTAAAGAGCACGAAAAAAAACAGGTTTGTTCATGTGATTTTAACTGTTAATGAGATAGTAAACGATTATGTTTGGCTTAACAAAAAAGTGATCTTCTCAATATCAAATCGTAAAATCCAATACACAAATTGTGATAAATTGGGATTGTTTTTCATACCTAAAAGGCAAGTCCCTTGGAATCGCAAAAACACTATAGGGTATTGATGACATCCATACAATGTTTTTGCTCATCATATCCTTCAAACAATAGATAAAAAGAACAATAAAACTGACACACACTATTCCTAACATTTTTTATCACATGATTTTTGGATCATCCTCAAGAACAACATAAGAAAGCCATGGCTCAATAGTGTTCCAATTATCCTCAAACCATTTGAGCATGACGTTCTTCCTCCTTTTGGCATCCCGATCAAGTTTGATCCCAATATATGGATTTAAAACTTCTGCCACACTCACTAATTCATCGTGGGTGATTCTATCTCCATATCTACGGCATAAACCAACCCATGATTTACTATTCTGATATTTAAAACCCTCTGTGCGCTTTCTCACCCTATCAATCTCTGTTTCCCTTTCAATCATGAGAGCGTGTTTTATCTTCTCGCACTCACTTTCGTATTTTATTTGATTCGAATTCCCATTTTTGAGGAAAGGAGCTAAAGCTGACATAAACGGTAATTACTCTTTACATAACGATTATTTTGGGGAAATAAGGGATAAATTGAATGGGTTTCTAACTTTTGCCCCTCGATTCAAAAGTATCTCTGCCAAAGTTGGGAAGCCACGATTTTTGGCTGCTTGAAGTGGAGAAAATTGATATCTTGAACATAGATTCGGGTCTGCTTTGTGGTTTAACAAATTTTCGCAAATTCCAATATGCCCTTTTTCTGCTGCAAACAGCAAAGGGCTCCATCCAAGGTGATCTTGGTGATTAGTATCGAATTTCCCAGATTTCAATAATATATCAACGATTTCTTCGAGCTCATATTTTGTTGCATATGATAAAGGGTACATATATGGGACAGGAATATTAGTTATAATAAGATTGCAGCTTAAGAGAAACATAATGACATTAATGCTATGATTTGTTATTGCTATGGTGAATGGTGTCCATTCCATGGCAATCGAATTAATGTCACAGCCTTGGGAATGGAGAAATTCAATGACATCAGCTTCTTTCGCCATTGCAGCATAGTGAATTGGTTCTTTATTGAATCCGTCTAAGGCTTTAATATCATGCCCTTTGAGCCATAATCTTTGGCATAAAACAAGGCAACCCGAATATGAGGCATAATGAATACTCCCAACACCATTTTTATCGACACTTGACATATCAAAGCCAATGGAATCGAGAATATCGAAAATTTCTATCGACCCACCCATACATGCGAAATGGGAAACATTTCTCTCATCCGAATCAACAATATTCATGTTAACATCCCTGATTTGAAGATATTCAAAGCATTTTTTAGATCCAAAAAAAGCACAAAGGCAAATCAATGGAGGATTAGATCCTAATTGATTATTTCCAAATTTTGAAGCATCAATGCATATGTCAATCGAAGAGTTTTTCTGGAGAAACACAGCCAAATCCTCAACAAGATCAGATGAAATGATATCAAACAACTCCATAAACAGCAAATCCCAAAAAACAAATATAAATTTAATTTCTAAACAGCAATGGCACACATCAAAATGGTGTGTTTGTTGTAATGAATCATTCACATGATGTTCTAACTAACATTTGATTGAGGTAATAAAATTCGATTTCTTAATTTGGTACTCAACACTCCTGTCAATTGGGAATCAGATGCAAAACATCTATGAACAAGAATATATCGAGAAAATGATCACTTAGATTGGACAAGAGAAAAGAATTGAGTGATTCTGTTTTTCAAATCGGATTGTGATTCATCAAAGAATATTATGAGTTCATTTTTTCAGAGAGGCAAAAATGATGAGATTTCAACTTCTCTTTTGGGAGGTTCAAGAAGAAAAACAACATTCGGGTTTGGATAGTAATTTAATCCACGAATAATCGTAAAAGTTAAAATTAGAAAAGGGTTCTACCTACTCTGGTGAAAATTGAACCCAAAAAGTGTATCCCTACAATCAAATTTGATTGAATGAGTAATGTAAAAAACTGAGACTATTGAACAATATTAGAATATAGTTTCCTTTATTCGGAATGTGTCTGAAGATAATTGAATAAATATGACTGCGCACATTATGAATGGTGTGTTTGTTGTTAATGGATCCTTCAGATGATGTTGTATAAAAAATTTGATTGAGGTTCAAGTATTATTTGAATAAAATGGTTTTGATTTCCAAATTTGATACTCATTATCATAGTCAATTTGGAATCATAGATCATCCCAGAGGCATTTTTTTTGAACAAAAACAGTTTTGGAAATGAACAAGGAAAGCTTATTTAAATGCTGATGGATTAAACATTGAATTCAATACAAAATGAAAACTCCGTAATAATTCACAGTCCATAAGATATGGTCAAATCTGTGATTTTTTTTTCAAACTTTTCAAATTCCAAATGGGGATACCGTTGATACTATTCAAAAATCTCCATTTTTTAGGATTATAACAAAACTTATTTTTTTCACTTCAAAATTGAATCTGTTGGGATGGCGTTCTCACAGTTAACATCTTTTTCACCGAAAAAGAAGAAATTAATTCACTGTTTATTAAGGATTCATATATCAATTGTATATATTTTTGACTTGATTTTCAGGATTAGGGAGAACAAAACAAAAAGTTATAATAGTGAATTCAATCAAAAAAGAGAGTCATTCAAAAACAAAAAAGTTATGAAGACAGGATTAGTACTCTTCATGATTTTTTCTCTTGGTTATTTCGGAGAAATGAATATGACACCACAACACATATCAAAGATTAACAATATCGAAAAATATTGTAAAAAAGAGAAAAAAACACCAATTATGTTTCAACTGTCTAACATTCTTAAAATTTGTGGTGTTTCTTTTGAGTGTGAAAGCGAAAATATTACTCAAGGAAGGTCCTATGTGAATAAGAATATCAGTATTTCCGATTGTTATTTCTCAAGAGCTTCACAATACGATGGAAGGGGCGGCATAATTTATGTAAATGATGGAGATTTCTCAATGTATATCAATTATTCAATGTTCTATAACTGTGTTTGTTCAGACTATGGAGGAGCAATATTTTTCTACTCTTCTAAATCATGTCTCAGAATGATATGTGCTAATAGTTGTTCATGTGGATCTTATAAAAATGGGCATTCAGTTTATCTTCTAGGTTCTCAGGAGAATCATGTGGAGTATCTATCAGTATCAAATTGCACTCAAACAACATCTGGATATTATTCTATTCTCTTAGGCTCAGGTGACCAGATAATTGACAACACAAACAGTTCAATGAACAATGCTATTCAAGGTTCTGGTATTCATATCATTTCTCCATCCTCAATCACAAGTTCACACTGCACTTTCTCAAACAACAAGGTATCTGAGTGGATTTGCATATTGTTCAGAACTTCCGATAAAACAATATCAATCTCATATGCTAACATTGTTCATAATAACAGTCCATCTTGGTTTGGAGTTGTTTATGTAGAAGGAGAAGGTTCAATAAATATGATGTATTGCATATTCCAGAATAATCAAGACTCTCTATTCTGTGTAAAGTCAGGTTCTCTTGAAGTATCTCATTCTTTCATCGATCATTATGGATCATTCTCTACTTCAACAGCAGTATCAACTAATATTAATAATTCGTTCACAAGTATAATTACTTATCAAATACAATTCTTCAATTCTCTTCATTGTAATACTGATATACCTCTTCCTCAGAGAACAACATATGAGAGTACAATGGATCAAACAATTATATAACCCCAATGAACACTATTAATGAAACCCCAATGAATACCATTAAAGAAACCCCAATGTATACCATTAAAGAAACTCCAATGAATACAATTAAAGAAACCCCAATGAACACCATTAAAGAAACCCCAATGAATACAATTAAAGAAACCCCAATGAATACAATTAAAGAAACTCCAACGAATACCATTAAAGAAACCCCAGTGAATACCATTAAAGAAACCCCAATGAATACCATTAAAGAAACTCCAACGAATACAATTAAAGAAACCCCAATGAACACCATTAAAGAAACCCCAATGAATACAATTAAAGAAACCCCAATGAATACCATTAAAGAAAACTCCAACGAATACCATTAAAGAAACCCCAGTGAATACCATTAAAGAAACCCCAATGAATACAATTAAAGAAACCCCAATGAACACCATTAAAGAAACCCCAATGAATACCATTAAAGAAACCCTTAAAGAAATATCGAATGAGATTACACCTGATCTAACACCATCAACCAAACCTTTTGAAACTCCAATACCAACAAGAAATATCCAAACACCAGATTCATCAAAAATAACACAAACAAGTACCATTCAATTTCAAGACCTCAAAAAGATCTCCATAATATTAGGTTTTCTCCTTTTCATAATGATCCTTTGTTTCATTTACATCAAGAGAGGTAGACGGGAAGAATCCTCAATATCTATGATACCTTTTCAGCAAAACCTGATCTAAAATCAACAAGTTAGTAATTCTCTTTTTTGGAAATAGTTGATGTGATTGAAGAGAATTACGTTATAATAAACTCATATTGCCATCTTTGTGTTCAAATGTAGTTAATTTAAAGTGAAGGCAAATGAATTTTTGGATTTTCCAAGTCTTGATTAACTTTGTAGCCAATTTTTCTCAGTTCAAATGGGTATATTGGCATTCCTAAATCAAGAGGAAGATTAAAACTTATATATCTGATAAAAGGGTTCCTAGTCTTTAACTACATAGACAGAGTTCATTGTTTTATAACACCTTGGTTGTTTCGACAAGAATAATAATCATGGATAGCCTTGAGTCATTTGTTGTTTTTAAACACGAAAATGAAGAATTTGTTCTCCAAAACGAGCAAATCGTTTTAAACAGGTACTATAGAGAGTTTAATGGAAAGAAATCTGTTGACTTCATTACTAAGTCAAATCATAATCATGTGATAATGTTTTTCCGATTTCTGCAAAAAAGCGATGTTCCTGAGGATTTTGAAGACCAAATCCAAGTTTTTCAGCTTCTCAAAGAATGGGATTGCTATAATTCTGTTTTAACTTCATTTCTATTCATTTTTCAATCTCAACCAAAGAATGGCTTTATCTCCCTCCAAAATCGTATTTATCCAGTGAATATTGGGTGTTTTTATTTCCATAGCTCAAAATTCCAAGAGTTTTATTTAAGCCATCCCAATGAAGTTTTTGTTATTGCACGAGAGTTTTCTCCCAAATCATTTGAAGTATTTCTTGATCTTCTTCATTGTGGAATTCCACAAACCAAATTTGGAGACGTTGATGAGGTCCTTGAGCTTTGCAATTTTTTTGGTTGTTCATCACTTTGTGAATTTGTCAATGAGAAATCACCAGAATATATCTTATCACTTATCATATGCAAGCAAGAAGAAGAATCATTTGATTTTTCGTTTTATGAAAATGTTATTCTCGAGAATTTTGTGACTTTTATGCTTTTACCAGATTTTGGACATGTTTGTTTTCCATTTTTATGCCGACTATTCCAGAGAACCGAATGCATTTTCCCAATATCTCTTCTTAAAAGTTTTTTTGAGTCTTGTATATCATTTCATGGTTCAATTTCATTATGCTTTTTGTCAAAGATAAGATTCCAACCATGGAAGAGTATCGAAGAACATAACCAAATCCTCAGTATCTTTTCCAAAGAAAACACATATGGCTTCTTTTCCCTTTGTAGCAATCATTTTAGAGAAATATCTGAGCATTTTGAGCAAGCACAACGGACAATCCGTGATCTGGTTTCCAAAAATGCAGAAATAGAGAATAAACAAGCTCAAGTTGTTCAAGAGTTAAAGGACAAAGAAGCCCAAAACCAAAGGAGGATTGAAGACCTCATGAAGAGACTATCTGAATTTGAGAAATATAAGCAAGATATTGAGAGGAGAATCAAAGAAGACGGAGAAAAAAGAATCCGAGAAGAAGAAGAAAGGAAGAAGAGAGAAGAAATCGAAGCTATTAGAAGTGGTAAATGGAAATCGACAAAACCATCCGATTTTATTTCTAATTTTTTCGAAGCAGCGAAAGAGGGAAAACTATCTAGTATTATATATTTATTAGCAAATGGAACTAATGTGAATACAAAAGATCCTTTGAAAGAAAACTGGCATTATTCTAATTGTACAGCTTTGCACTATGCTGCTATTAATGGCCATGTTGCTGTTGTTGAATATCTAGTTAATCAAAAAGCTGATATTAATTCAAAGGATATTAGTGTTCTAATTTTGTTTTTCATTGGACTCCACTTCATTATGCTGCTAAATATGGTCATTTAAATGTAGTTGATTATCTTATTAATCGAAAAGCTGATATTAATGCAAAAAATAAAGGGATAGAGGTTTTAATATTTGTTGGACACCCCTTCATTATGCAGCTTCTTTTGGACATCTTTGTGTTGTTGAATATTTAGTAAATCACAAAGCTGATATAAATTCAAAGGACATTAATGATGGTTTTTTTGATATAATTATACCCCTCTATCCTATGCAAATAAAGAAATAGCTGACTTTCTAAAGGAGAAAGGCGCCTTATAAAAAATGGGGTGGATTTTCTCAAAGAACTCAAATTGTCCCACAATGCCATTGAGGATTTCGGAGGTGATAAAACTATTTGGAAAACACCTTGTGTTATAACATTCTATGTTTAATGTTTACTCATCATTTTCCTGAGAATAGTTTTGTACATCTCAAAGTCGATCATTTTCACGACATGAACCCCATTTTCGGATGGTTCTGCAAGAGACATTCCAATTCTCTCTCCTTCGAGTACAACAGAAAGATTTAGCCTTTCTTCCTTGATCACGCCATTTAATTGGTAATAGCAGGCAATAAAACCAGCAATGGGATCAGCCATATACCAAATATCTTTGGTGAAGGACAGAATTGCTTTCCATGTATCAAGAACAAATCTCCCAAGAAGAGTGTTGTTGATATCAAATATCTTTTTTCCTTCTTCTTGGCGAATTTGGTGAAACACTGTGAGAGTCCAGCTACTCAGAACTATTCTTGATTGAGGGTATGATGTAAGAACAATATGTGCAGCTTCAGGATCACATCTCCAATTGAACTCAGCATATGGAGATGTATTTCCATTTCCATCTTCAGCAGCACCCATTATAAACATGGTTTTAATCCTTTGCATTGCCAACGGATTCATCCTCAAAGCAACAGCAATGTTTGTGAGTGGGCCGAGAGCGAGAATGCATAAATCATCGTAATCCATTGCTGCTTTAAGTAAAGCACTGATAGCGTGTTCTTCTTTCGTTGTGTGTGGACCATTGATACCAAAATCTTCATCTTTAATATCACCTAATCCGTCATGGCCGTGTATCTCTGGGATTTCCATTGGTGGTTGGATCAAAGCCCTTGAACATCCAGCATATATTGGAATATCAAGCGATTTACCTCCATAAACCTTACATGTTCTATTAACATTCTTAATAACATTTGACAAAGATGCATTACCTCCAACACACGAAATTCCAACAATTTCGACGTGAAGAGCATCTAAACAAATTAAAATAGCAGTGGCATCATCTACGCCAGCGTCAGTATCTATCCAAAGCTTCATAAAAAATGCTAAACCAAGTATAGGACACTTTTCTATATAACATAGGTTTTACTTTGGGGATCTTTCGATGTATCTCTCTAGTTGTTCTCCTTTAATGGAGATCGAAGTTAGAGAAAGCACTGAAGATTTTGTAGATGAGATATTTCCTTTGGATATACTGATGACAGCTTCTCTTACATCTCCAGCACATTTGTGTATCTCATTTAAAATCTGTTGGCATGTATATTTGGAATCGAAAAATAGTCTTATCTGTTGAACGATCTGATACAATAATGATCTGTCTTGGGTGCTTTCGGAAATTGGAATGAATGAAAAGGCCGAATGATCATTTGTTTGAGAGCAATTGCATAAATAACTGCTTTTATCGCTCCAAATATCAGGAAGTTCAGAATTGGTTAGATCTTTGACCACATCTTCGAGTGTGTTGAGTCTAGAAAGTATTAATTTCCGCTTTTTCCGCGAAGGCAAAGATTCCAACCTGTTCCGAAACTCAATTTCTTCCCCTTCAAACTCTTCATCGTCTGATATGTCTCTATTATTGATTTGTTCGGGTCGAGGATCAACGTCACCGAAATTTGATGATTCTGTAATTTTTTGAAAATCTACCAGGTCAACACCTGGAAAGATAGATTCGGTCATATTTTGTCACTTTTCCAAATCACAAAACCTAATTTTTTAATGAAATTTGAACACCAAATGGCTTCATATTGAAGAATGTGCCAAAAAAGAAGAAAATTCGAGAAATGGGTTTTTAATTTACAATCCTTGGTTTTACAAAAAGTGGCATAGCATGGTTGGCTCTGAGAAAGAAGTTGCATTCCGAAAGAGGAGGAGAGATTATTCCGTCAAAGGACGACGTAATCCAATCAGAGATAGCACAATTGTTACTGTAAAGAGAGATGCTCCCTTTATTAGACCGGAATCGTTAGTTGCGAAAAAGCGACAAATTACAGCAGATAAAAAGAAAGTTGAGATAAATTCCAAGAGGAAAGCCAGTGTTAATTTCCCTCTTCCAGAAGAAAACGACAAATTCGCTCTTGTACTCCGTGTTGTGCCTAAGAAGGATTACATATGTCCAGAGTCTCATACTATTTTAACTGAATTAAGGCTTAATGAACAGTTTGATGGATGTTTTGTTTTGTTAACACCAGAAATGAAGCAAAAACTCCAAAAAATTTCTCATTTGGTAATTTATGGAATTCCAACTCTAGAATTGATTCGTCAACTAATCCATACCAAAGCATTCATAACAAAAGATGGCGTAGAAGTTGCACTTACTTCTAACAAAGCAGTATCAGATGCCTTAAGTGACAAGGGTGTTGAATGTCTTGATGATATTGTTCATTCATTATCGAATGTTGAACCAAGCTTCGAGGACGTAAGCAAGTTTTTGTCTCCTTTCCATTTCAATAAGATGGGAGTCGAAAAGCCCAGAATGCTTGCAAGTGCTGGAGGAATAAGTGGCTGGAACAGAGATGGTATTTCCGAATACATTCAGAAGATACTTTAAACAATAAAGCATACATATATTATATTGATTATTCAATGAATACAATCAATAATTATCTCCCATTGTTTTATGGATTTGAATATGGTTGGCACTGGGTAAATTCAGGTAATTTTTCTTTTTTACCATCAAAGTACCTGCGCATTTTATTAATTTATCTGTACTTTGATGGTACATAATTATACTATCCCATAAAGAACCTCTAGTGGTACTGCCAAATTGTATTCTATTCATTTTTATTAGTAATACAATAAATGATTAACAGGGTAATTTGGTGTTTTTTGTTTGATGCTATTACATTTCCTGAGGTTTAATAATATAATACCAATTAAAAATTGGTTTTGTATATCAGGGTACAGGATGGTATATGAATGTGCAAAACGGTATACCCGAAATACCAGTACATTTAAAAAAAGGACTGCTAAATAAATGGGTAATTAATAGTACCTTGGCATTTTTTGGTCAACTTTCAATTTGATGATTAAGAACACTCAATTGAAGGTCCCTTCGGGTTTTAATTCGAATTCTTGATATTGTAAAGAATTTTTTAAAAATTTGAAGAATTAACAAAATTTAAGAAACCCAATATTTTAAATCCCATAATATTTGAGGACTTTGAGTTTAGTATCCTAAAAAAAGTAAATCATTTTTAAAATTAAGTCATTCCAATTGATCAAATATATATCTTGATGAATGTGTCGAGCCCTAAATTAATACTTGTGAAGATTTTCTAAATCAGTGAAATTGAATTCTCAATATGATAATGTTACAACTGAAAAACCAAATATTAAACCATATATTCATTCAGAGGAAGAAGAAATCTTTATAGATATTATCGATTGATCATCAAAATTCCCCAAATAAGAGAGAAAATATGATCACTGATGAGGATAAACGCTTGTTCTGTGAAAATGTTGGTAGTGCATTCTCAGAATAATCACAGTACCATGTTTTGTAGTGTTTTAGATCGAATGTAGCGGTGTTTCCAAGATTAGTTGGTATCGAAATACCAATTGTAATATCTTGTTGAATCCAGCAATTTGAACAACTACAAGATACTCCTGAAGTACCTAACCCAAAAAGTAACTGATATGTATTACCCTTGATAATGCAATATGTACATGATAATGTTGAACTTCCAACTGCGAGATGAATCATTCCATAACTATGAGTTCCAGAAAGAGTATTATTACAAATATTGGATAGAGTGAAATTTCCATTTGAAGTTTCTTGAAAGACCATAAGAATCCTATCTGATGCATGTGAAGATTCCAAAGTACAGTGGTAAAGTGTACATGAAAGAGCACTTATAGTATAAAAACATGAATGTGAAAACGCATTATTTCTCGACATATTCGTTCTACTAATCGTTTGGTGTCCATTTTGTACGAAAATCGCTATTCCTTGATTTCCAGAGAGAGGAATTGGAGAACATAGACACACTGATGAATCAAACAACTTGAAGAATCCAGAAGCTATGCAATAGCTGAACTGACCCCAAAACACTCCTGTTGATGTTGAACAATTCATTGCACATTCTTTCTAAATACAATTGATCCAGTAGTAATAAAATAAACACAGCCTCCGTCATAACCCTGTGTGAATACATTATAAAATGTGCTCTGTTCCATCAAAAAAATCGCAGATGATGATGATACATAAATTGAATGACTATTCATCTTTATAAATGATGAATCAACATTTCGAATAATTTCATTATTATAAACATTTGGAGTAGCTTCTCCTGTAAAATAGTCTGAGAATGAAGATAGAATAATAGTCCTAATAAGACTCAACATTATTTGAAAAAAAATAATTATTGAATAATCGTCTTTGCCCTGTAAGAATATAATTCCTCCACCAATCCATATTAAACAGTGACTAATATTACTCCATCTTTGTTTCAACAAAAGAATATTCCTTTTTAATCCAAATTCTTCAATGAGCACTTCACCAAACTTGTTGTTTGCTCTAGAAGTTTAGGAAAGTAGAGGTGGATGAGTTTTTCTCAGATTTTTAATGTTTTTTCTCGATTATGATTCATGGTTTCTCTAAGAATGTTCCCAAGGATTAACGTCAATTAAGAATTCTGCTGTTTTTTTCCCGAAAAAACAGAATAGCTCCAGGAATAATGTGTGTTTTAAAGCCAAATGATTCAAGATTTAAGAAGTTACCTTTTGGAATTGGAACAATTCTACCCATTGTGACAGCAAAACCAATAGATGATCCAACACAAGGAACTAAGATATTTACAAAATCAGAATCTTTTGGAGATTGACTTGCATTTGTCTTTAATAATGCCACCATTTTTAAGATGAGGAGTTAATTCCTATCAGAATTGCGGTAACACCACCAAATATATCAACCATTAGAATCCTCAAGGTTCTCTTTGAATTTTGGATTCATATATTCAAATATAATACCCTCCAAAGAAGAAAAAATGATACTTATCGAACAACAAGATACATCATGTATTTTTATTTTGGATCCTTAATTCGAGAAATTAGTCCCCTGATTGACATCCCTAAATACTATGAAGAAATCATAAGCTTATTCCATCTTTGTGTTAACAACGACGTTTTCATGCCAGCTTCTAGTTGAATTAAAATCAGTCCCTCACAATGTTTTGAATGAAATTTCAAGATTATATTTTCAGAATTATTAACCCTTTCTTTCATTCTATTTTTATGTTTGCAAACAAGCGAGTATTCTTTCTTGATGAAAATAGACGACAAATCAGTGTTAAAAAACTCTTTGAATTCAACATATGTCATGACCTATATAAATTGGATGGCCTCAAACGTATTTTATTATATTTTTTGGTTTTAGTGTCGATTGGATTTTGTCTTTGCCAAATTATTTATGATAGGTTAAATTCTATTTGTTTGATGTGCCAAAATAAGGAATTTCTAAAGAAATCATTATTTTTGAAACCTTTGAAATGTTCTAGCAAAACATATTGGAATCTCTCTGGGTGTCTAAATGAGATAATTGAATATGGATTTGGAAGGTCATACTTCAATGAAAATGTGGAAATTTCTGATTGTTTATTTTTTAGATCATCCCAAATGAATGGGCATGGAGGAGTGATTTATATATATAACATTAATCCAGTTACGTTCGTTCTTAGCGTTTCATTCTCGACATTCCATTATTGTAAGGTTGATTCATCCAGCTTAGGAGGTGCAATTAGTTTTTCGTCAACTAATTCTTCTCTAAGAATGATTTGTGCAAGTGGGTGTTCAGCAAATCATGGTCATTTTGCCAGACTTGATACTTCAATGAATAATCAAGCAGATTATATATCATTAATTCATTGTTCTGATATTAAAGAAGGAAGATATCCAATAATACTATTAAATGGTAACCAAAGTGTTTCAGGAATAAATTGCTCCATGAACAAAGCCAACCTGGGTTCTGGTATGAATACTTTTTATTCAAAATCATTCACAAGTTCTCACTGCACTTTCCCAAACAATGAAGTTCATGATGGTATTTGCATCTTATTCAGTACCAATTCCGGCAATATGTCATATACTAACATTGTTCATAATGACAGCCCATTCAGATTCGGAGTTGTAAGTATTTCTTCTGCAGAAAAATACAAAATGTTACATTGTGTTTTTGAAAATAATCAAAACGCTCTATTCGATGTTTATCAAGCCTCTCTTGAAGTCTCTCATTCATCTATATCCCATCTGGGAAAATTTTCATCAAGAACGGCTGTAATAACAACAAATAATAACTCAATTGACACAGAAAGTCCACTTGTTCCAAGACAAACACACCAAATCCATTTTTTTAAAAATGAATATTGTAATGCTGATATTCCAGTTCCATCCCCAAAGCAATCTCCAACCAATTATATGACACCCCAATCCACAGCAAATGATACACCAATGCTATCACAAACAATTGAAGAGACACACCATTACACTGTTGAAGAGACACCATCATTAACACAAACAATTGAAGAAACGATCATTAGATCAAATGAAGAAACATTGAGAATGACATTAGAGAGAACAATTGATCAAACATTTAAAGAAACACCAATGAATACTCTTCAAGAATCTCCAAT
>JGI24731J21663_1001878_pt1 | contig 14353 bp, 12 predicted proteins | sample EPASupsiteHSE605_FD_21663 | JGI IMG/M metagenome (IMG submission 21663) | reverse complement strand
CCGAGACGCTGGCCGCCGCCGCCGAGCCGCCGATCACCGACTGGGGGATGTCGCGGGGGCCGTTGAAGGCGCCGCAGGTGAAGATCCCTTTCTGGGAGGTGTGCACCGGCATGAAGGCCGAGATCGAGGCAAAGCGGTCCGGGGTCATGTGGATGCCGATCTTCTCGGCCAGCCGGACCATGGAATCGGGCGTCTCCAGCCCCACCGACAGCACCACCAGGTCGACGGTCTCCTCCACTTGTTTGCCCTGGAGATTGATGTAGCGCAGGCGCAGGTCGCCCTTGTGGCCCTTGGGCTCCACCCCGTGGATGCGGGAGCGGACGAAGCGAACCCCGTATTCGTTCCGGGCCCGTTCGAAATAGCGCTCGAACTCCTTGCCCGGGGTGCGCATGTCCATATAGAAAATGGAGACATCGAGGTCGGGATAGGCCTCCTTGACCGTCATCGCCTCCTTGATCGCGTACATGCAGCAGACCGCGGAACAGTACTCGTTGTTGCAGCGGTTCTTGTCACGGCTGCCGATGCACTGGAGAAAGGCGATCCGCCGCACCGGTTTGTGGCCCGAGGGCCGGGCGAGGACGCCGTCGGTGGGGCCGCCCGGCGCGAGGTAGCGCTCGAACTGGAGCGAGGTGATGACGTTGGGGTAGAGGCCGTAGCCCCAGGCCTTGGTCTTGGCCGGGTCAAAGGGCTGGAAACCGAGCGCCATGATCACCGCCCCTACCCGGAGGTCGTGTTCCTGGCCGCGGTCGTCGAAATTGATCGCGCCGGGCGGGCAGATCTCGGCGCAGACGCCGCATTTCCCCGGCTGGTTCAAGCGGATGCAGGCCTGGGGATCGATCTGATACTTGAGCGGCACCGCCTGGGGGTATTTGATGTAGATGGCCTTGCGTTTGGCGATGAAGGAGTTGAACGAATCGTCGACGCTCTTGGGGCAGCGGCCGCTGCACTGGCCGCAGGCGATACACTTGGCGGGATCGACATAGCGGGGGTGCTCCAGCACCCGGACCGTGAAGTTGCCCGCCCGGCCGGCGATGTCGATCACCGTCGACAGGGTCATGATGCGGATGTTGGGGTGGCGGCCGCATTCGACCAGCTTGGGGGAGATGATGCACATCGAGCAGTCGTTGGTGGGAAAGACCTTGTTGTACTGGGGCATGGCGCCGCCGATGGCCCCGGTCTTCTCCACCAGGTAGACAAAATAGCCGGAGTCGGCAAGATCGAGGGCCGCCTGCATCCCGGAGATGCCGCCGCCCACCACCAGGGCTGCCCCGGTCATGGCCTGTTCAGACATGGCGAACCTCGTCGGCGCCCCGGGGCGCCAGCATCAGGGAGTTGGCCACCAGTTCCCACAGGAACTGGACCTCGACATTGAGGTTGAATTCGCGGTTGAGCGAACTCTTGATCTGGTCCCGGCAGTTCAAGCAGGAAGTGACCACCAACTTAGCCCCGGACTCGCTGATCTGCCGGGCCTTGATCCGACCGTGGAAGACCCGTTCGGCCCCGTAGGGATCAGCCCAGGCCCCGCCACCGGCGCCGCAGCAGTAGTTTTCCTCCCGGTCCGGGATCAGGTCGACGTAGCGTTTGCAGCAGGCGCGGGTCAGGGTGCGGGCCTCCTCGAAATAGCCCTGGCCGAAGGTCTTCTGCGAGTTGCGGCCGTAGTTGCAGGAGTCGTGGAAGGTGGTCAGCTTGGTGTGCAGGGTGGGGTCGAGACGAATCCGCTCCTCGCCCAGGTACTCGAGCAGCAGGTCGAACACGGTGTAGACCTTGAACTGCTGCAGGGATTCGGGGAACCAGCGCTCCAGGGCGTACCGGGTGGCATAGTAGGCATGGCCGCATTCGGGCAGGAGCAGGGCGGTGCAGTTGAGTCGCTCGATGTTGTCGATGATCCGTTTGACAATGGTGCGCATGGCGCTGTAATCGGCGGCATGCAACCCCCAGTTGATCCCTTCCCAGTATTCCGAGGAGATGGTCCAGGATTCGCCGGCGGCGTGAAAAATCTTCCACCACCAGGTCATGGCATCCGGTTCGGCAAAGGGTTGCTTCGAATTGACGGTCACCAGCAGCCGGGCGCCGCGGACATCGATCGGGGTGACGAAACCGGGGCAGGAGGTCTGGGCCAGCTCCTCGCCCAACTCCTTGACCAGGGCAAGAAAGTCGTCCTTGGGAATGCCGAGGTTGTTGCCCTTCTCCAGACAGGTGACCACGCCTTTCCGGATCGCCGCCGGCACCTTGTCGCGGTCACGGCGGGCCCGGATGCGCCGCAGCAACTGGACGATCTCGACGTTCATCGGGCAGACCACCTCGCATTTGCCGCACATGGTGCACTTCCAGGGCCAGTCGCTCTGCACCAGCTCCTCGTCCAAACCGAGAAAGGCCATGCGGACGATCTTGCGCGGATCGAGGTCGTCGACCCCGGAGATCGGACAGGCCCCGGCGCAGGAACCGCAGGTGAGACAGACATCGGCCAGGGCGGGCGAGGTGTAGAGGGGGTTGGTCTTGGCCTCCAGGCGGACCGCGGCCGGAACGGCGCCGTTGGCCCGTGGTGCGGGCAACGGTTCCCCGGTGCTCGTCGGATCGGGGGTGATCCGCGGCTCGCGGCCGAACTTGTCGCAGAGGCGCTTGTAGTCCTCCCACTGGATCAGGTAGCGACGCCCCGGACCCTCCTGGGCCGGCAACACCCCGGAATTGATCCAGTTGCGGATGGTATTGCGATGGACCCCGAACTCCTCGGCCAAATCGTTGACCTTGGTCTCATAGATCATGGCGCGGCGGCCTCCAAGGTGGTAAAGGGAGCGATGATGTCTGCAATCCGGACGCAGGCCGCATCGACGGCAGCCCGCACCGGCGGCGACAGTCCCGGGGCGCACAGCGCGGTCGGGGCGACGATCCGGGCCAGGAGGAGCACGACCTCGATCCCGGTTTCCTCCCGCAGCTCCCGCAGCAGGTTGACCGTGGGAAACTGGTGCAGGGAAAAATCGTGAATCTTGCGCGCCGGCAGCGCGGCCGGATCGCAGAGCCGCACCTGGCCGAGCATGCCGCCCTCGTCGGGATCGGCGTCGACCACGATGAGCAGCGCGGGCCGCAGGGACGGCAGCAGCAGATAATCGAGCAGATACTCGCGAATGGCGGTGCCGGCATCGATGGCCCGGATCGTCCCGGGCAGCCCGGAGCGGTGCAACTGCTCGATCACCGCCGGGCCGAAGCCGTCGTCGCCGAGCAGGACATTGCCGCAGCCGAAAATAACCACCGGCGGCGGATCAAGCTGCAATTGCGCCTTGTGCGAGATGTGCATAATGTTGGCACTATGCCATTGTTGCCGCGGGTTATGCAAGGGCAAAATGCAGAAACGGCCCGTTTCCGATGGCCGGCACAGGGCCGGAGATGGGCGGCCCGGTTGCGCTGCCCACTCTTCATCCCCATTTCGCCCCCCTCGGCCGCCAGCCGGGTTGATCCACTGCTTCGCGAGATATCCATGCCCCCACAAACCGTTACCCTGTTCATCCAGTGCCTGGTCGACGCCCTGTTGCCGGAAGCGGGCGAGGCCATGGTCCGGGTGTTCGACCGGCTCGGCATCCCGCTGCTCTATCCCCACGGCCAGACCTGCTGCGGCCAGCCGGCCTGGAACAGCGGCTTTCGGCGGGAAGCGGCCGGCGCGGCCCGACGGTTCATCGACCTGTTCGAGGGGGCCGAGGCCATTGTCTGCCCCTCGGGTTCCTGCGTGGCCATGGTCCGACACCACTACCCCGAACTGTTCCGGGACGACCCGGCCATGCACCGGCGGGCCCTGGCCGTGGCCCGCAAGACCTTTGAATTCAGCGAATACCTGGTTGATGTCTTGGGAATTGCCGATCTGGGCGCCGTGTTCCCGGCAACCGTCACCTATCACGACTCCTGTCATCTTGCCCGCACCCTGGGCATCCGCGAGCAGCCCCGGCGCCTGCTCCGGCATGTCCGGGAGGTGCGCCTGGTGGAAATGAGCAACAGCGACACCTGCTGCGGCTTCGGCGGCGCCTTCAGCGTCAACTATCCGGACATCTCCCTGGCCCTGGTGGACGACAAAATCGACCATATCCTCCGGAGCGGTGCCAAGGTGGTGGTGGGTTGCGATGCCGGCTGTTTGCTGCAAATCCGCGGCCGCGTGGCCAGGCGGGGCATCGACATCCAAACCCTGCATCTGGCCCAGGTGCTGGCCGGTGAAGCGACGCCATGACCCGCTCGTCGTCCTACCTGGAAGCGGCCCGCGCGGGCATGGCCAATGCCTGTCTCCAGAAGAGTCTGCGCAGCCTCCAGGCCCGCTACGGCCAGGGGGCGCTCGCCGCCTGGCGCGCCCTGCCCGACCCCGACCTGCGCCGCCGGGTCAAGGCCCGACGGATGCAGACCCTGGCCCATCTCGACCGGTTGCTGGCCCTCCTGGCCGAGGGCATCGAGTCGCGCGGCGGCCGGGTCTTTTTTGCCGCCACCGCCGCAGAGGCCAACCGCTATGTCCTCGATCTCGCCCGGAAGCATGGGGTGCAACGGGTGGTCAAGGGCAAGTCGATGCTGTCGGCCGAGATCGGCATCGACGCCGTGCTGGCAGCGGACGGCATCGAAGTGGTGGAGACCGATCTCGGCGAATTCATCGTCCAGATCGCCGCCAGTTCGGCCTCGCACATCATCGCCCCCTGCATCCACATGGACCGGCAGCAGATCGGCCGCCTCTTTGCCGGCCGGCTCGGCATCCCCTACAGCGACGACCCACCGACCCTGACCCGGGCAGCTCGCCAGGCCCTGCGGCACAAGCTGCTCACCGCCGACATGGGCCTCACCGGCTGCAACCTCGCCATTGCCGAGACCGGCCAGATCAGCCTGGTTTCCAACGAGGGCAACATCCGCATGGCCACCACCCTGCCCAAACTGCACGTTGCCCTGATGGGCATGGAGCGGATCTGCGCCACCCTGGACGACCACCGCGACCTGCTCCAACTGCTGACCCAAGGCGCGGCCCTGCAGAAGCTCTCCACCTATGTCAGCTTCCTCGGCGGGCCACGCCACCCGGGCGATCCCGACGGGCCCGCGGCCTTTCACCTGGTGATCGTCGACAACGGCCGCTCGCGTATCCTCGCCGACCCGGAATTCCGCGAGGTGCTGGCCTGCATCCGCTGCGGCGCCTGTCTCAACATCTGCCCGGTCTACGGCCGCATCGGCGGTCACGCCTACCACTCGCCCTACAGCGGCCCCATCGGCGCGGTGGTCACGCCGCTCTTGCACGGCATCAACCGGCACGCCGACCTGTGCCGGGGCGAAACCCTGTGCGGCGCCTGCCGCGAGGTCTGCCCGGTGGACAACGACCTCCCCCGGATGTTGGCCGCGCTCCGCCATAAGCTGGCCTACGGCGATCCCGGCTGGCAGGTGCGGCCGCACAACCGGCGCGAGGCCCTGGGCTTCAAACTCTGGCGCTGGCTGATCGGCAACAACCGGCGATACGAGGTAGTGTTCCGGATCCTCCGCGCCCTGCAGCGTCCCTTTGTCGGACCCCAGGGGATGATCGATCCCCGGGCCGGAGGGCAAGACGGCTGGACCGGTGGCCGCGACCTGCCGCCCCTGGCCGCCGCCTCCTTCCGGGAGCGATGGCGGACCACCTTGGGCAAGGGACGCAGCCGGCGCGAGGCAGAGCGCCGGCAGGAGCAGGACCATGCCGCTTAGGACCGCCTTTCTCGACCGGATTCGCGCCGCGGTCCGGGATACGGTCGACGACCGCCTCTCCTGGGACGCCCTCCTCGCCCCGACCGATGACCGGGCCATTTTCGCTGCCCAGGCCGGCCGCACCCGGGAGCAACGGATGGTGCTGCTTGGCCGGCTCATGGAGCAAGCCGCGCCCCTGAATCTCCAGGTCCATGCCTGCGCCACCCTGGCGGAGGCCGCCGAATGTATAGCTGCCCTCGCCCGCGCCGGCGAACCGGAATTCCATGATCGAAAAAGCCTCATCCTCCACGAGCACCCCCTGCTGCGGGCCCTGCCCCTTGACGCCCGGCCGGAGTTGGCCGGGATCCCCTGTCATTGGACCTCGGTTGATGATCCCCGGGGGCGCGACCACACCCTGGCGGCCTTCGTTGGCATCACCGTGGCCGATTGGGGCATCGCCGAATCGGCCACCCTCGTCCAACTGACCCGGCCCGGCCGGCCGCGCTCCACCTCGCTCGTCCCCTCGATCCACATCGCCCTGCTGCTCCTCCAGCACCTGGTGGCCGATCTGGCCGAGGCCTACGCCCTGATCCGCCGCGCACCTGGTTCCGACTCCCTGGTGCTGATCTCCGGCCCGTCGAAAACCGCGGACATCGAGGCCTGCATGGTCCTGGGCGCCCATGGCCCGCGGGCCGTGCACCTGATCGTGCTCACCGGGCCATCCCTTGCCGCCGGCCCCGGCTTCCCTGTTGCCAGAACCAGCCGTCGTGGTTATTAATTAAGAATTCATCTCAATTCAACCTTGCCACCAACCGCAATGAACATCAGAGAACAACTGGCCATCCCCCGACAACAGCCGCGCGAGCTCAATCCCGAGGAGCGGCTCGATAATTTCGACGAGGTCTCCAAGGGCTTTGACGAACCGACCGCCCTGATCGAGGCCGAGCGCTGCCTCCAGTGCCGCAAACCGCTGTGCGTCATGGGCTGCCCCATCGGCAACGATATCCCCCGCTTCATCGACCTGCTCCGCCAGCGCAAATTCGAGCAGGCCTACTGGACCATCCGCGAGACCAGCTCCATGCCCTCGATCTGCGGCCGGGTCTGCCCCCACGAGTTCCAGTGCGAGGGGGCCTGCATCCGGTCCAAGAAGGACCAACCGGTGGCCATCGGTCTGCTGGAGCGGTTCCTCGCCGACTGGATGATCATCAACGGCAAGAACCTCTCGCCCCGTTGCGCCCCGAAAAACGGGATCAAGGTGGCGGTGATCGGCTCGGGGCCGGCCGGGATCACCGTGGCCCACTCGCTCTCGCATAAGGGCTACAGTTGCACCATCTTCGAATCGCTGCCGGTGTTCGGCGGCATGCTCAGCGTCGGCATCCCCAACTACCGCCTGCCGCGCAACATCATCGGCGCCGAGCTCTATGCCCTGCAGCAGTGCGGGGTCAACGTCAAGACCGGGATTACCGTGGGCCGCGATCTCACCCTGTCCGAGCTGCGCAACCAGGGCTACGCCTCGGTCTTTCTCGGGATCGGCGCCTACGAGAGCCGGAGATTGGGGTTGGCGGGGGAACTGGAAACCAAGGGGGTGATGTCCGGCATCGATTACCTGGGCCAGGTGTTGACCGGCCGGGAGATCGCGCTGGGCGACCGGGTGGTGGTGGTCGGCGGCGGCAACGTGGCCATCGATGTGGCACGGGTGGCGCTACGCTCCGGCTGGAAGGAGGTCACTATCCTCTACCGCCGTACCCGCGAGGAGATGCCGGCCTCGGTGGTGGAGATCAACCATGTCGAGGAGGAGGGGGTCAATCTGACCTTCCTGGCCGCGCCGGTGCGGATCGTGAGCGAAGACGGGCGACTGACCGGGGTGGAGTGCGTGCGGATGCGGCCCGGCGAGCCGGACCGGTCCGGCCGCCGCAGTCCGGTACCCATCGAGGGCTCGGAATTCCTGCTGGCGGCCGACGCCCTGATCGCGGCGGTCGGGCAGACGGTCATCCCGGTGCATGACGACACCGTGCCGGTGGCGATCACCTCGCGGGGGACCTACGTGGTCGATCCGGTCACCCTCCAGACCAGCGTGGAGTGGATCTTTGCCGGCGGCGACACCGTGCTCGGGCCGCAGACCGTGGCCAAGGCGGTCTGCCAGGGGCTGGACGCGGCCGAGTCGATGCACCGTTTCATGCAAGGACGATTCTAATCAATGAGGGGCTCAAGCAATTCAAAAAATTCATATAACAACAAGATATTACAAGATACATTTTTCAATAAATTGAAACTATTGAAACGATGACAAATGAGAATATCGGTGTAAAGCACTCCACAATAACTCCACAAAACTCACGACAGATCTATTTTAGTTTTTACACTGTCTTTTCAAACAGAGCGGTAGATTTTTCTTAGTGCCAAGACAGCGCCCCAGTACTTTTCCTGTGAAGTCAGTGGCACTGGTAAGTCCCATGGGGCAGACGACTAAGAACTACCACTCATCAAGGAAGATCCGCATGCGCTGTTCCCTCCTCACCTTTCTCTTCCTTCTACTCGCCATACCAGCCACCTGCTATTCCTAGCCAGCCAAGGTCGTTTCTTTTGCTGACGGCGATACCATCACCGTTCTGCATAATGACCAGCAAAAAGAAATCAGATCGTACGGGATTGATTGCCAAAAAATGTATTTGGCAGGAGATTATTTGAGCTCTTGATCGATGCGCCAGCTTTTCCTGCCATAGGAAATCCCCAGCTTGTCCATGCGTTTTCGGAGCGTGCTGGGGTTAATTCGCAAAATCTGTGCGGCCCCGCCCGGGCCATGGATTTTACCGCCTGCCTGTTCCAGGGCTTGTCTGATATACCGGGCGTTCATCTCATCGAGCGTTGCGAGAGGCTCCTCCCGGCTTTGACCCTGAAGGACTTTGCCTGGTGCCGTCCGGGGAAGAAGCGCTTCAATGGACAGGAGAGAACCCGCCCGGTGTTGTATCAGGGCTCGTTCAATGGTGTTTTCGAGTTCCCGCACGTTGCCTGGCCAGTCGTGCGCAGTGAGCCTGTCGATGGCACCGGAGGCCAGCCTGGGCCTTTCCTTAAGTTTCAACTCTAACGACTTGCGGTGAATGAAGTGGTGTACCAGGGAGGGGATATCGCCTTTTCTCTGCCGTAGAGGCGGGATCATGATGGGAAAGACATTGAGACGGAACCAGAGGTCTTCCCGAAATTGTCCAGATCCAACCATCTCATGCAAATTCCTGTGAGTGGCCGAAACAATCCGGATATCCACAGGAATGGAGCGGGTTCCGCCAACGCGTTCGATCTCCTTTCTTTGCAGGACGTGGAGCAATCTCACCTGGGCTTGGAGAGGAAGTTCTCCAATTTCGTCCAGAAAGATGGTTCCCTTGTCGGCCCGCTCAAAACGGCCTCTCTTCTGACTGATGGCACCAGTGAACGCTCCTTTCTCGTGCCCGAAAAGCTCGCTGTCCAGAAGCGTCTCGGGAATAGCCCCACAGTTTACCTTTATAAACGGTCCTTCTTTGCGTGGGGAAGAGTTGTGGATCGCATTGGCGATGAGTTCCTTTCCCGTCCCGGTTTCGCCAAGCAAGAGCACAGGACTATCAAGCGGGGCCACCTGTTCGACCATGCGCATGACCATGCTCAGGCCGAAATCCGCACCAACGATTTCCTCGCCCGCAACCGAACGCAGTTCGTCCAACAGGTACCTGTTGTCGTCGGTCAGCATCTGCTGGAATCGGACAACCTCCTGATGCTTGAGGGCATTGGACATGGCAATGGCCAGTGGTTCCCGGAGCAGCCGAAGCAGGCGGACATGCGCATCGGTATATTGATTGACACCGTCCGCGATCAATCCGAGGTGACCGATCTGGTTTCCTTCGAGCTCCAGAGCCATGTGAATAAGGGAATAGTGCTCATTTTGCCCAAGTCTTTCCAACAGCTCTTGCGGCAGCAGATCCGGGTCGGGCTGATTTTGAATCAGAATGGCATCGCCGCTTTTCAAAACAGCAGACCTCGCACTGCGCCCCTTCTCGGGTAAATGGATCATCTGCCCCAATTCTTTCGGTAGGTTCGCGCCGACATGTGCCACGAATTGCAAAGTATTCTCTTCAGGATCCACTATGTCCAAGCCCATCCGCTTCACTGGTATGAACTGTCTGATGTATTCGTAACAGCGCTTCAGACCTGTTTCGATATTGAGGCTGCTGCACAAACGCAACGTTGCTTCGCGGAAAAACTGGTTCTCGTCGACGCTCATCATCTCATTCCTCTCCGTGCCGCCCTTCTTCAAAAGGGGATGTCCTTTTTGGGACTATAGCCCAAAATAGCACCATGGTGCAATNGGTTTCGCCCCATAGGNCAAAACCAAGCATCCCGACATATGCAAGAATATAATATATCGGAATTATTCATTTATTTTTATGGCACGCCTGTTGCTTAGTCAGGTTGCCCCAAAATGAAAAACGGGGAACACCTGAAACACCTGAATAATTTTTGACGGCCAAGACCAATACAGAAGATGAAGGATTGCCGGCAAGTATCAGCTTTTTCAGGCACGGCGAATCGCCATGCTCCCCAACGGGTATACCTATCGGGCGTCCATGGGAATGGGTTTGCATTGCTTGAGTATAAGGCCACAGTGCATCAGCGCTTCAACAGGTCCCACAAAGGAGAATTTGCATGAAATGGATCGAAATCATCACCCTACGTTCTCTTGAAAAAACCAACAGGCAAATGGTCGAAGAACTCTTGCACCAACTTTTCCAGCAGAAGGAAGCAGGTCTTTTTGACGCAATCAAGGTCTATTACCATCCCGAGATAGAGACTGATTTGAGCATCCACATCTTCTGGGAAACAGAGACGCGACATCCAAGCGAAAGCGCAATCGGGCAACAACTTTCCTATGCGTTGAAGGGGCTGGGGCAACTCAACTATTCCATTTGGGTGGAAGCAGTGGACATGGAATGGCCGTTGGAGAAAGCAAGCATACAGCCATGGAGTAAACACTTTTAGCTTCCATGAAGAGGAGTCGTGCAATGCCCAGCCATCCCGCTGACAGGTGAAAACATGAACAGGCACAACGGTGGATCGCGAATCGGTGCATGGATAGAGACTTGCTGGCATCGTCTCCAGTCTCAGGCGACAGGGGATGATCCCATCATCCAGCAGGCCACGGATCGGGTGGTACAAATCGCAGATCCGGTTATCCGCCAGGCCAAGTGCTACAGGCAGGTGCTGGCCGACCCGATTGCCGATTCAATGAGGTATTTCCAATCCCTGCTGGAGACTATCCCAGGGCCTGTCGTTCTTCAGCGCAGCCGGTACTATGACGATCCCACCGTCAAGGCCCTGTTCGCCTCACCTGATGAACTCGACGAGGTGTTGCGTTACGACCCGGAGAACAACAAGCTGCGCCAGCAAGGGAGCACTGGCGAGGTGGTGGCGATGATGACCATGCGGCGACAGGAGCGCACCGTTTTCGGTCATAAACAGGAAGGAGAACTGATCGTGCGCGATGTGCGGCAGCAGGCAGTCAGTTTCACCGATCACCGTATCGTCGCTCCGTCGGCCAATCTCGACACCACCAGGACCGGTATTGTCAATCGCGGCTTGGAGGCGTTGGCGATGGTGGCCATGGAACGGATTGCCCTGCTGCGGGCGAACAAGGCGGAGTTACAGGGGAGGAAGGAATATCTTCAGGGAATGGTCAAGATTCTGGGCGTCAGATCGCACCGTCAGGAAATCTTTACCGCCCTCACCTCGCACAATCGAGAAGATGTATGCAAGGTGGAGCAGATGCTGGCGCAGGTGGAGGTGGAGCTGGAAACGCTACGCCAGCGGATCGGCCAGCCGGAGCAGTCATTGGCGCATCTTGAGAAAGTCATGCGGTCGCCGGAGACGATACTGACAGCCCGCCGCCAAAACCTCCGGCTCAACTGGATGGGCGTGCGCGTCGACGACGAACCGGAGAGCGAAGGCAACGATATCACCTTGGCCGAATTATCCCTGGAGGCCGACAAGCGTTCGGCGGTGCTCGTGACCTTTACCCTTCCAGCGATGTCGGATTCCCGGCCATGAGCTCAACCGCCCGATGCATGAGCTTGTAGACGATTTGCGACCTAAGGCCACCGTAATGACTGATGACTGAGTCTCTTGTTTCTCCATGAAACTCAGTCAACATGGAGCCGTACATGATTCAATCCGAACGAGTCTATATCCTTGAGAACCAGACATTCATTGTCTCGAAAAATGTGGATGGCTTTCCGGTGCAACGTATCTTTTTTTCGCCACCGCAATCGAACGAGGAGATCAAAGGTTTTTTGCAAGGCGAAGGGATAACTTCAGGAAAGTTTACGGGAAGATTTATTGCATCAGACCAAGTCGAGCTCTTCTTTTCATGGTTTGACTGGTTGTCGTCGCATTGTGTTACTGGAAAAATATTTGGTTTTTTTTATGGAGATCCATCCGAAAAAATGCAGATTTTTCTCAATTGGCATTGCCTGCACGGCAGGCAAGGTTATGGGACCGCGAGTTATATTCAATTGCAATGATTATAATCATGCCACTTATTCCCTTCTGGAAAGCGCCATTCATATGATCATTACGGGCTATGTGTTGCTATGATAACAGAACAAAAATACTACATAGGCAATTGTAACAAAGTAATAATCCGCTGTCATGCATGCAAAAAAGACCGTGCTATTAAGGTTGAAGACCTAAAGTTCAAACAACATGTCATCAAGGTGGTCTGCCCATGCTTACATTCCTTCGTTATAAATTTGGAATTTAGACAATCGTATCGCAAGCAATTGAATATTTCAGGGTCATACAGAAAAATACATGAATCGATTGAACAGGAAAAACCCTGTACTGTAAGAAATATTTCTTTAGGGGGTCTGGGTATCACGATAACAAACGATAGTACGATTCGGGTCGACGATGAATTGATCGTTTCTTTTCGGCTCGGCACCTTGCAACAACATAAGATCGACGCTACTTGCCAGGTACGACATATAGACTCCGGGATAAATATTGGCGGGATGTTCACCCGGTCAAAGATTGATGAGAATTCAAAGACTGTCACTCTCTTCTTGCAGTAAAAGCAACAAAGAATGGTATTTCGCCATACCTCCTGGCAATGAAAATCTCAGATAAAGGTTTGATAACGATGAAAAGTGAAAAAGAAGAAAAAAAGATGAAGGAAAACGGGGAAGACAACGGCGCAAAGGCCGGCGAAAAGCTGAAAGCCAAGGTGTACGAGAAGGAGCTGGCCAAGCTGCACGTGGAGCTGGTCAAGCTCCAGGAATGGGTCAAGCTCAAGGGGCTGAAGGTTTGTATCGTCTTAGAGGGGCGTGACGGCGCCGGCAAGGGGGGAGTGATCAAGGCGATCACCGAGCGGGTAAGTCCGCGGGTCTTCCGCGTCGTGGCGCTCCCCGCACCCACGGAACGGGAACAGTCCCAGATGTACCCCCAGCGCTACATGCCCCATCTTCCCGCTGCCGGCGAGGTGATCATTTTCGACCGCAGTTGGTACAACCGGGCAGGGGTTGAACGGGTCATGAGGTTCTGCGCCGAGAAGGAGGTCAAACGTTTTATGCAGGTTACCCCCCTTTTCGAGCATTTGGCGGTGGAATCCGGCATCATTCTGCTCAAGTATTGGCTGGAGGTGAGCCCGGAAGAGCAGACCCGCCGGCTCGAAGGCCGCATCAACGACGGCCGGAAAATCTGGAAGCTCTCCCCCATGGATATCAAATCGTATGGCCGCTGGGACGACTACACCAAGGCTCGCGACGAAATGTTCGCAGCAACCGACACGCCGTGGGCGCCGTGGTACGTGGCAAAATCCGACGACAAAAAGCGGGTGCGCCTGAACATCATAACCCACCTGCTCGGCAAGATACCCTATAAAGAGACGTCTCGCGCAAAGGTAGAACTGCCGAAACGACCAAAAGTTGGGAAATACAAGTCTCCCGACTTCCCGTTCAAGTACGTGCCGGAGGTCTACTGAATCAAGGGATGCTCAAGTGGTCACACAACATCCTGTGGCTTCCGCACGTACGATGCGTTGAAAATGGCCTCGTATCGTGGGCTTGCCGACCTAAATCCCCCCAATGCTCCTCACAGATTCTGCTGAGGAACCAAGAAATCGTTCATGAGAAAATAATTATGAAGACCAAGCCCCTCTATCCGTCCCGCACCAGCTTCCGATGCCTGGCTGTCCCTCTTGCCTTGACATCCCTATTGCTCCTGGGCGCGTGCGACAAGAAAATGGAGCCCGAACCGGTGGTTCGCGCCGTCCGCTCCATTGTGGTCGAGAAACGTGACGTCGGAGATCCTATCGTCGTGACCGGCACTCTTCGGGCACGCGACGAGGTCAACCTGGCCTTCCGACTTTCCGGGAAACTGATCCAGAGGACTCTGGATGTCGGCGACAAGGTGAAGGCCGGACAGACGGTGGCGCGGCTCGACGACCAAATCGAACGCAACGCCCGCAACGCCGCCCAGGCCGATCTTGTCGCCGCCCAAGCCGCTGTTGAGCAATCGGAAGCACACGAGAAGCGGTTGCGTGGTTTGCTCATGGAGAAGGCTGTCTCGCGCAATGATTATGAAGTCGCCTTGCGTCAACTGAAGACCACAAGAGCGCAAGCGAATGCGGCGCAGGCCAAATTGAAATCCGCCGAGGAACAGTTAGGCTATACGG
>JGI24731J21663_1001877_pt1 | contig 14356 bp, 10 predicted proteins | sample EPASupsiteHSE605_FD_21663 | JGI IMG/M metagenome (IMG submission 21663) | reverse complement strand
GACTCTGCGGCGGTCATGTTTTTCTCGTCTTTCATCGGCCACCTCCTTGAACACTCAATTTACCGCATTTCTGTGTCCAAGAAAAAGGGAGCCGCTATAGTCGCCTTTTTTCGTTATCAGCTTCATGCGTCAATTATTATCGCCGGGGCCTGAGCTACTGCATGACGGATTACTGTATTGAGGCCGAAAGGTCTGCCGAGTTGTTTTGGTCACTCCTCTCTGTTTCCCTTGTATGCCCTTGTTTTTCCTATTCTGTTGACATATAACCCATCTAGCGGCAGGAGATGATCGTAGGCAAAACGTCTGGATTTGAACATCGTTGTTGTTAAGATCAATGTAAAAAAGATAGTAAATTCACAGGAGGCAACTGCTCATAACCGTACTCTGCTTTGATCCAGGAACTTGATATATGGAGCAGTGCATTTCGCTATCTGGCTAAAGCAATCTATCTACAACCAGTTCAACTTATCGAGACCACTAAAGATACTACAGCTTAGCACTCGACAGGAGCATCCATGGGAACCCTTGCCTTAACTGACATCCGGCTGGCAGATCAGAACCTCGATACCCTGCCCTTACTAGAATCGCTGCGCCAAACGTGCTTCTCGGCCAAGGCAGAGGTCTGCATTGAACGGGCACGACATATCACCACCTTTCTCCGGGATAGAGCAAACCCTGACGAACCGATGGAGATTCGTTATGCGAGAGCAGTGAATCATTTCCTCGCCAACAAGCTTCCGCTCTTCTTTGACGATAGCCTCCTGGCAGGGACGACCACCTCCAAGCCTTTCGGGGCCCCGGTTTACCCCGAACTGACGGGCCTGACCATCTGGCCGGAACTCGACACCATGAGTACCCGGGAGAAAAACCCGCAGTTCATCTCGCGCGAAGATGCGGACGAATTGAACTTCAATGTCTTCCCGTACTGGATGGAACGGAACATCCTGGAGGCGACCCGCGCAAGGGAAGGCAACCCGGCATGCATGAAACTTTTTGAAAGAATCGTCTTTTTTATCGCCAGCAAGGCCGGAACTATTTCCCATACCGTGCCTTGCTATACAACAGCGCTGGAGCGGGGGTTGGAATGGCTGATTGCGGAAGCTGCACGACACGAACAGATGCTGGCGGCAAGAGAATCGCGGCCCTCGGAGGCATCGGAACAGCTCAATTTCTTTCGAGCCATCCAGATTGCCCTCAAGGGGGTCGTCGCCTATGCCTCCTGTCTCAGCGCTAAAGCGGCAGCCTTGGCCAAGCAGGAAACAAACTCTGTTCGCAAAAAAAACCTTGAAATTATGTCATCGGTCTGCGCCCGGGTGCCGGCCAAGCCAGCGAGAAACTTCAGGGAAGCGATTAATGGGCTCTGGATTCTCCAGATTGCCATCCATGCCGAGAGCATCAATATGGCCATCAGCCCCGGTCGTCTCGACCAGATTCTGTTCCCCTGGTATAAGCGCGACAGTGCCAATGGCAAGCTGACAGTGAAAGAAGCCATGGAACTGGTCGGCTGTCTTTGGCTGAAGCTCAACGACAATACCAACCTCGTTCCCGAAACCGGCGAGGAGTTGTTCGGCGGTGCCGGGACAGTTCCGGCAGTCACCGTCGGCGGAATAAACGAAGACGGGGAGGATGCGGTCAATGATCTGACCTACATAATGCTCAGGGTTACTGAGCTGCTGAAAACCCGTGACCCGAGCCTCAATGCCCGCTATCACCTCGAAAAGAATAGTACCCGCTACCGAGATCGGGTCGCGGAGGTTGTTGCCGCCACAAAATCGGTGCCGGCCTTTTACAACGACATCGCCGCCATCAAAACGCTTGAAAATCAGGGGATAGCGACCAGGGACGCCCGGGATTACGCCATTATCGGTTGTGTGGAGCTTTCTGCCGCCGGCCGCAGCCACGACGCCTCCAGCTCCATAATGCTCAACCTTGTCTCTGCGCTTGAACTGGCGCTTTATAACGGCAAGCGGCCGATAACCGGCGACGAGCAGATCGGTCCGGTTACCGGGGCAGCTGAATCCTTCAGAAGTTTTGAGGAGTTCTGGGAGGCGTTTACAACCCAACTCCGCTGGCTGGTCGACGAGGCGGTGAAACTCAACGAAATGATGGGGAAAACCCATCAGGAATACCTCCCCACCCCGCTGTTGTCCGCCCTCTTCGAAGGGCCGATGGAAAAAGGGAAAGACTTGATTTTCGGCGGCGCGTGCTATAATTCGTCCGGCGCAACCCACATCGGTTTTGCCGACACGGTTGATTCCCTCAACGCCATAGAACAAGGGGTATTCCTCGACCGAAAATGCACTTTCGCGCAATTACTTGCCGCCATGGCGCGAAACTTCGAGGGTGACGCTGCCCTTCATGCCTATCTGGTAAACCGGACCCCAAAATATGGGTCCGAAGAGCCGATCGCCATTAAGAATTCGCGCAATCTGCTCCGATTTCTCTACGAAACCTATCAAGAATACACCAACTACCGTGGCGGTAAATATCGGCCCGCCTACTGGACAATGACCAATCACGCTGGCCAGGGCAAGCTCTCCGGCCCGCTTCCTAACGGCAGGAAAGCATACCGGATTTTTGCAAGCGGCATTACCCCGGTTTCGCAGGCCGCCACAGATCTTGCCGCCTGTCTTAATGCGGTGGGCGGGATCGACGCGCTGCATATTCCAGGGGGAGAGGCCTTCAACCTCAAGTATTCAGTCATCAAGGACCGCGATGATTTGCACAAATTCAGTCAGGCAATCGAGGCCTATTTCCGAACCGGTGGCCTCCATATCCAGTTCAACATCATGTCGTATGAGACCCTGATCGATGCTAAGGCGCATCCGGAAAACTATCCGGAACTTCTCGTCAGGGTTTCTGGATATTCCGCTTACTTCAAGGATTTAAACGAGGCCATGAAAGACGAGATAATCACCCGTACCGCCTATGACCTGAAAACCGGGAAATCGGTGCTGTTTCCCCAGCAGCACAAAGGGATGCTCCCTCACGAGTGACATGTTAACATGTTGTGGGATCAACAGTTTTCAACCTGCGCTCAGGAGATACCATGCCGAACGACCTGATGCTTCAATCCGCGATCAAAAACTTCTCGAACTGCCTCTCGTCGGAATTCGCCGAGGATTTCCTCCAAGTCCTTCTCGGCCTGATGGCGGTTGTTTTCATCTTAGACCATGACTTCCGCAAGAACATCGAGCGGTTCAGCGGCCGCTACCAGTTCAAAAGCAAAGACGGGCACATCACCGTGGCCGCCCTGTTCAAGGACAACCGGCTGGAAGTACGTGAAGAGGAGATTCCGGATCCGGACGTAACCATCTTCTTCAAGGACGGCAAGGCGCTCATGGGATATCTCCTCACCCCCAAACCTGACATTCTCGGCTCGATGCTCCGCCAGGAGGTGTCACTCGACGGCAACCTCAACTATCTCTACAAATTCGCCTTCATGGCCAAGCGTCTGCAGTTGATGGTCACCGAATCATTTTGATGCGGTTACCGCGCCCTCATATCTTTGATGTCCATCGATTCGCTCTCGATGACGGGCCGGGGATCAGGACCACCGTATTTTTCAAAGGGTGTCCCCTCGCCTGCAACTGGTGTCACAACCCTGAATCGATGCGGGTTGAAAAGGAGTTGGCGTTTTATTCCGCCAAATGCATTCATTGCGGACTATGTACGGCTGCCTGTCCGGAAGCGGCCATTTCAGAAAGCCTGACGGATGCCCTGCAAATCGGCCGCAACTGTTGCACCACTTGCGGCAAGTGCGCGGACATATGCCCGACAAGAGCACTGAAGATGATGGGGAAAGACTATTCGCTTGATGAACTGCTGGAGGTACTCCTGCGGGACCGGCATTTTTTTGAGGCTTCCGGGGGGGGCGTTACCTTTTCCGGCGGCGAGCCAACCCTCTGGATGGATTACTTGAGTGCGGCGTTGACGCGGCTCAAAACAGCAAACCTGCACACCGCCATCCAGACAAGCGGGATGTTCGATTATGAAGATTTTTCGGAGAAAATCCTCCCTTTTACCGACCTGATCATGTTCGATCTGAAGTTCTTTGATGCGGCGAAACACCAAAGATACACCGGGCAGGACAACCAGATCATTTTAGAAAATTTCAAACGTCTGACCAGGACGGCCCGCCAGAAAATTTTGCCACGGGTCCCTTTGGTGCCGAGCATAACCGCAACTCCGGACAACCTGTTGGCGATCGCCTCTTTCGTTGCCGGCCTCGGATATCTCGGATGTGATCTCCTTTCATATAATCCGGCAGGAATCGAAAAACGCCATGCTCTAGGGATACAACTGCCGCTGCTCCCCTCCACGTTACCGTTTGCAATCGGAGAAGAAGAGAAACTCCGGAAGCTGTTTTTTGTTCAACTCGCCCAACGTGTTGAAACGACGGCTTAATGCCGTGAAATGTCCTGACAACTCTAAAGGAGAACATCATGCAGATCGATTTTCACCATGCGGTAACCTATGTCGCGGCACGGCTGGCCGGATTTCCTCATGAAGATGCAGACATTATCGCCTATGCCGCCCAGTATGTGGATGATGCTACTTGCGAAGGCATCATCTACTTCGACAACAAGGCCCTCTATCAACGAACCAGTTCGGCCCACAAGGCAATCGATCCGAAAAATCTTGATGCCCTGGACAACCAGAAGGTCTGGTTGCCGTTCCATTTCCTGCCTGGAAACGGAGGAGAAGATCCGGGAGACGATCCTGCAGGAAGATTTATTCATAAGCTGATATGCCTGCCTGACAGCCCGGTGGCCAAAGATATGGTGCGGGCTGCTATTCTTGACCAGGACAAGCCGTACAACCTGCACCGGCTTGGAATTACAATGCATGTGTACGCAGACACCTGGGCGCATCAGGAGTTTGCTGGGGTAAAGCATAAGGTCAATATAGTTAAGAACTTAAAAGAGATTGGCAGTTCCGATGTCTTCGCAGACAACCTGGTGAACCTTGTCAACGGCATGATCCCTGAATTGGGGCATGGACGCGCTTACGTCTTTCCCGACATGCCGTTTCTGTCGTGGGAATATGTCAACGGGCATGGGAAAAAGGTCAGCCGCAACAACACCGACATCTTCTGCGAAGCTGCTGACAGCCTCTGTAAGGCGATGAAGAGATACCGCCTCAAGGATCCTGATGCCTCAGTAACCGGCATCAAAGAAGACGATATGCAACAGATCCGTAAACTGTTCGTCGATAACAAAATAGAGAAAGGAGAAGATCGGCACCAGGAATGGCTCAATGCAATAAAACAGGGCCTTTTTAGCTTTGGTTCTGTAACCATCTCCTATGCCGAAGACGGCAAAGGTTCCTGGAAGGCGGACGCCCTGGGGACCAGTCGAGATATGCCGGAATACCCTTATCATGACTCGTTCCTTAAGGACAATTGGAAGCTGTTCCACGATGCCCTGCAGCTTCATCGCATCACGGTCTCACACGATATCTTGCCAAAATACGGTATCTGCGCCGCGTAATTTTTCAATCTATCGCTTTCGGAGGCGAACCATGAGCCAATATCTCGACCCTCGCAACTTCCCTTGCGCTTCCAAGGATGAGGAGGTGAAGCTGGCCCAACAGTTGGAAGCCGTCATCGCTAACGATCTTCAAGGCAACGCATTGAGGATGCTGGGAAAATTTCAGCGTATTCTCGCCGATAACCGGCAACGCGACCAGTGGGACGAAATCTTCGAGAAACTGAACATCCTCTTCAGTTGTGGCCGGAATGCTCTTCTTGACGGTCCGATGATCGGCGTGCCGATTGCCATCCGCGACAGCGACTATTTCCGTCACACTGCCAGGATGTTGGGCAGGAACCGTTCGGCTCTTGCCTCTTTGGAATGGATGGCGACCTGTTGGAATGCAACCTTTGCCCATACCGGCCTTTGGATGGGAAAGACCTTTGAGCCGGTATCACGTCAAACGGTCGCGGCTAAGTCCGACAACGACCCCCAGTCGCTGGAACGCTACGCTCCCGCCACCTCCAGGATAGGCCGTAACTTCTTCCGGGAACCCTCAAACTCCAACCTACTTCAAAACCTGGGAGTCCCTGTTCTCACCCGGGTCTGGCGGCTTAAACCCCGGCCGACTGATATTTCCGCCTCGGGTTTTTGCGGAGAGCTCCTTCCTCAAAACCTGGAGAAAGAAATAAATATACCTTACAGCATGACCGGCGGGATATTCCTGGCCCAGCCCGGGAGTTCCGTGGTCCCGGCTATGAAAGGCAAACTGGTTTACCAGCTTAACTACCGATGGCCCGCCCTTGAGCCGGCCTATCCCATGACCCGGCTGATCGACGAATTGGTCCAGATAGCCGATGGGGTATACCTCGGTCAGTTGGTGATGGCGACCGCCCATTATAGCCTGGGAGCATTGCGGACAACCCCTCGCAACCTGGGAGAAAAGAGGGAAGAGATCGGCAAGCCATACCAGCCTGGACTGGCGAACATTGAGTACGGCTACCAGAACAATGGCTTTTTTCTGATGATCGATCCGGCGTTCGCACGGCAGGCCTATGCAGATGACGCATTTCCGCACCTGCGTCCCCGGCGGGGTGAAAGCGGATACACCCAACTCGGCTATGACCAGCTTTCGCCAACTGCTCCCCCCACGCGCGGTAGTCGGCCCGATGGGGATGGAAGCAAATTCTCCGCTGCAACCGAGTGGATTTCAGGCTGGCGGAAGGATGATGCCCTCAGGAAGAAATTCACTACGTTCTGCCTTGAAGCATCACCTAAGGAGGATGATGGTGACGTCAGGGAACTCCTCCAAAAAGAGGAGTCGATCCTGCAGATGCTGCAACGGATTCAAAAAGAAATCGCAGTGCAGAGCGCCCTGGATGACCATCTGCGCCACTTTGAGCAATTAAACAGACTGTTTCGGAGCGGTATCGCCCCCCGGATTGAGAACGGATTATTCCAGGGCCAGGGGGGAGGGTTCAACACCCGTTTCGACGCACCGGAAAAACTCTTCTGGTACGGCAAGGAAGAGCCGTGCCGCGGCTTTGATTACTATCACGGCGCAACCATGAACCTTCATCTGGGATGCGGTGATTCCCTGCGTCAAGGCATTGATGAAAATATCGACGCCAACAGCATCTTTCCCAGCGGGCTAGCCTGTCTCCTGCAAAGTGACTTGCGCGGGCCCAACCTCCTTGATGCAGTCTGGGCCTCCATCGGCAGGTTTATTTTCCCTTGGGCCGGGAAATCATTTGAACGGATAAGCGGCCGCAAACTAAGCATGCTGCTCGACGAAAGCAGCGATCTGGCAGAGCGCTATCCGGACCGCGTGGCCGAACTCCGAAATCATCCGGCAAGTTTGCCCCACTATGATCTGGTAAAGAAAAACCGTGACCACTTCTGGAGTAAGGAAGGCTCGTTTGCTCAGCATCTGCGGAGTGGTTCATGGGATAACGGGATGTCGGCAAGCGATCGGGCTTTCTGGGAGCAGGAAGCCTCCGAACACTGGATTTACGGCAACAACATCCAGGATTCGCGTATCCTAATCAGCGATACCATGATGCGGATGCTGGACATGAATTACCATCCGCCGATCCCCTCGATCCAACAGCTTGCCGATGCAGGCCCATCACCTTTTGTCAGGCAGGGGTACATCTTTCTGGGGGTTTCCGATCGTGAATCGATTCTCCCGATGAACAACCACGGCGCGAGAAAGAAACGCGTCTTTCAGTTCCATTACCGCTATCCGATGATCGGCGGTCCGGCCCCGATAGGGACATGTCTCGACGAGTTGGTCGAGATCGCAGAGGGGCTCTTCCTCGGCCAGCTCATCTATTCAACCGTACCTTGGCAACCGTTTCATACCTCGGTAGATCCTGCAGAATACAATTATCAGTTGTTTGGCTATTTCCTGCTGCTCGACAACATCTGGGAACGACATCGCCGGGCGATCGGATTCGATGTTAACGTCTTCTAAAGGAGTCGGGTCATGAACGGCAAAAAACACCTGTCGAAACAATTCAACCCCGGTGTCGAACCCTTGGTCGCCAAGTATCTTGAATACCGGAACCGGGTTGAACTCTTCGAAAAGAAGGAGAATAAAACCAAATCCGAAGGTGATACGATTGCTTTTTGTCGTCAAAAGCTCGATGAGGTTGAAGCCGCCCTCTTTCCCCCTGTCCATGTGGTAAAAAAGGTACTGGCTGCCTGGCAGCTCCTGCACCGAGTGGGAGAAGAGATGATCCTCCTGATGGAGAAAGAAGAGCTGGGTGGCTATGGTCTTCGTCTCCATTTGGAGGTGAAAATGAGTATGCTTCCCGATGCCCAAAAAGAGGATTGGTCAATCAGAATCGCCGAATCAATGAAGCAAACTGCGGAGGTCGATTGTAACCCCGAGCAAGTTGAGCATGTCCGCCATTTGTTCAAAAATATCTACAGAGCGATCAATGCCATTGTCGACAACTCATTCTGGGATCTCTGGGCGAACAGACTATTGGCGCTGTGTTACATCGTCCTTCTGATCGGAATAACCGGTCTGTTTCTGTGGGACATGGCGCAAAACACCTGCCTCACTCCCCTGAAGATTCTGATGCTCGGTACAATTGGCGGCCTTTTAAGCGGTATAGTTACCGGAGAGCGGGAGACTTTCCCCAAAGGCCATTTCTGGATGCCTACCGCCTACTATATCCTTGCCAGGCCAACTCTTGGCGCCTTGGCCGCCCTTGTCACCTTCTGGATGATTGAAAGTCAGTTCCTGGTCAGGATAGATCCCCCTTTGTCAGAAGATGTCAGCGCATTCAACTGCGTCAGCGCAAACAAAGAGAAACGCCCGTTGCTGATCGAATCCGCCCGACTATCTGGCCCGACCAGTGAAACTATCCCCGCCACGAAACAACGAGCGGAACAAGGTGCGCCACAAGAGAAAGGCTCGGTTGATCTCTCGGTGGTCACCCTCACGGCAAAGGAGGGCAAACAGCACTACCTCTACCTGTTAGTTCTCTTGTTTGCGGGATTTGCAGGCGACAAGCTCCTGAAATATATTGCAGACCGGGTAACGACAAAGTTGATGGCCAAGGCCGAGAAGACCAAGGAGGCTAAATAAGGGATCGTCTCGTAAAACGACTCGCAACTGACAGAGGTGACCTCTCTGTGCTGAGACTTATCGGCACAATGGTCAGCATCCTCAGGTCTTCTGCATGCGATGAGCTGCCGGGTTACTTCGGTCACCGCGTGATGCCGTCTGGCCCCATTAGAATGTCCACTATTGCGGACCACCTCGCCTTTAGGTGGCCCCAGGTTTTCAACCGCTTTGAGCGGTTCAGGAATTCAAGCCACCGGCCCTGCCGGTGGTATATAACTTGGATAAGAGCAAGGGGCCTGCCGATTACTGGTTGGCGACAAGTAGATTGTCAGGTGATTAGAGGGGTATGAAGGAGTCTGAACTAATACAACAGCAGGTGAATCGAACGGTTGCCTTGTTGGCAACGAACATTACCCGGTATTACGATGCGCTGTTCGAACTCAAGCGACTTTCACTTACCCTGCTCCAGGAAAAGCGGCTTGATCCTGCCGCTGTCGATGACTGGTTTGCGAATGAAGGTTTCGGGATTGATGCCGATGGATTTTGGCTGAGCCTTCCACTCCTGGAGCGTTTTCGGTCAGGAAGGGCCCCGGAGGATGCCATCAGCTATTCATGGAATCCGAACCTCAAGGATCACCCCGAAGCATGTTTCAGAATGTATTGTCTGCGAAATTTAGGGCCATTCCTGCATGAAATACATTCCCGCCTGCCGGGCATAGCCTGGATTTATTATCAGGACATCACCAATACTGCGATTCAATTCCCGTATATCGATCAAATAACAGCTATAACTCCTGATTTTGACTGGTCAACCTATCACACGTATGTTTCCGTTGATCCCTCTTCCAATCCTGACCGATCCATCCGTTGGACTCCCCCAACCATAGATTATGCCGGTGAAGGGCTCATCCTTTCAGTCTCCATTCCTGTCTATCAGAACAACGCCTTCATCGGCCTGTGGAGCATCGATATCCCGATGCGCCATCTCTCTCAGGACCACATCATAGAGACGTATGTGACGGGGCAGGAAAATTTTTTGATCAACCACGAAGGAGCCATTGTCGCCCATCCCTCGATTTCTTTGAAAATCGACAAGGAAAAAGGAAGCTTCTTTCAGGAGAATATAAAAAAACTTGGCGGTGGCTTCAATAATCTTGATCTGACAGAGATCATGAAATCGAAAGCAGGAAAACTACAATTAAAGGGAGGCGATGGTCAGGATCTGTTGGCGTATTATGGGGTTGTTCCTGATATTAATTGGATTTTTTTTGCGACAGTTCCCAAATGCTGTTTGGTCGAGGCGATCAATCGGAGAATCAGAACCGCCTTTGATAGAATACGGGAGGGGGATTTGACCCATCGTCTTGAAGAGTGCCATGATGTTGGGCAATGGAACGTGCTCATTGAAGGGTACAATGAAATGGCCACCGCCCTTCAGCAGCAGGAAGAGGCCCGTCTGCAGGCGGAACGAGCACTGCGCGAAAGTGAAAAAAAATATCGTCTTCTCTTTGAGAATGCCAATGACGCCATTTTTATTACCCAGGATGAGCGTATTCAATTTGCCAATCCCAAGTGCCTGGAAACAATAGGGTACACCGAAGAAGAGTTGGCCCTTCTTTCGTTTTTTGACATCATCCATCCCGATGATAAGAATATGATCCGCAAAAATTCGCAAGAAACGATGAGCGGAGAAAGAGCATCGATGACCTCTTCCTTTAAAATCATCAATAAAAACGCAGGAGAAATCTGGGTTCAGCTCAATGCCGTTCCGATATCATGGGGTGATGCCCCGGCGCTCCTTCATTTTGCGCGAGATATCACTGGGCAAAAGAAACTTGAAAGCCAACTGCATCATGCGCAGAAGATGGAGACCATAGGTAAGCTGCTCTCTTCAATTGCCCATGAATTTGGCAACCCGTTATTAGGCGTGAAGTTCGCTGTTCGCGATGTACATCAACAATTATATCTTGCTGCGGACGACAAAAAGACATTGGAAGCAGCTGAAAAAGAATGTGATCGGATGAGGGGACTTATTCGTGATCTGCAACGGTTTAATCGGCCAACTTCAGGGAGAAGGAAACAATTCAGCCTTCATGGCATGTTGGATGACCTGCTTGTTTTTCATCGCAGCTTGCTGGCAAGAAAAAAAGTTGAACTTGTTAAAAAATATGACCATCGTGATATCATGGTTGTGGCCGTTGAAGATCAGTTACGGCAGGTGTTTGTGAATTTGCTGCTCAATGCAATTGAGGCCATGGCATCATTAGAAAATTTGCTGACCGTCATCACGGAACTGCATGAAGGTTCGGTGAAAATATCCATAGAGGACAATGGCGTTGGAATCCAGCCTGAAACGTTGGGTCATATTTTTGAACCTTTTTTCACTACCAAGGCCGAAGTTGAGGGAACCGGTCTTGGGTTATCTGTTTCCTACGGGATTATCCATGCCCATGGAGGCATGATAACGGTGTGTTCCAGGCCGGGGCAAACAGTGTTCGATGTTATCTTGCCTTGCGGCAGTGCAGGGAATAAAGAGGCGGGGTAATGTTCTGTTGCCCTCTTTTTTTCATCATTTCTTGATGCTTAGAGGGAAGGATGGGGGGCTTGCCGAAGCTCGGCCGATCCGCCTTGGCGCCGTTCCTCAACTTCCCGATCCCCCTGTTCTCCATCTCGCTGCGATGGGCAGAGATGCTGTCGTCGAGCATCTGCGGATCGCCTGGCAGGCAAGGCGCCGCAGGCCGCTTTCAAGGCCGGGTCCTGGCGGAGCCGGTCATGGTCGTTGGTATCCTCGTGGTCCAGTAGACCCATTGCTTGAGCAGCGTCTCCAAGGTCTGATGGGGGCTCGGCTCGCGGTCCGGCAGTCCCGCAGAGAACCGCTCGTCAGCTCAGTAACAACATGATGGCGGAGATCGAGTTCCCGCAGCTAAGAACTGCCGCCGTCGGCGCCGATCGCGCCACCATCGAAACCGCCGACTATCTTCTTGTCGAAAAAACTTTGCAACTCAAACCGTTCGTGGCACATTGCTTTAATGAGGGCCTCTGGGATAGTTCGTTGTTCTTTAGCGATTACAACATATTACCACATGTCCTCATTCCTTTTTGCATTTCTTCGTGAATAATCCGGGCGAGAGTTCCATCCAGCAAAATGAGGGGCACATGAACGAAATTGAAGCTATTCGATGGCATCTTACTCGGTATCGTGCTGTTCTTACCCAACAGATAGACCGTCTAAGCAACGCCCTTGAAGAACTTCAGCGGACCACGCTGCTCCTCTTGAACCTCAATCCGGAGACTGAGGAGAATATAGACGCCTGGCTGCAAGCCGAAGATTTTGCTGTAGATGAGGACGGATTTTTTCAAAGTAGAATCTTGCTTGAAGCTTTCAGGAAGGGGGACGCGCCGGCTGATGCCATCAGTTTTTCCTGGGGACAGGATTTGCGCACAGACTCCAGGGCGCGTCGGCATCTGTACTGTCATCGTGGTATCGGTCCTCATCTCAAACACATCCATGATCGTTTGGGGGATGTGGGCTGGATCTATTATCAGGATGCCGGCAATACCGCCCTGCAATATCCATATATTGATCAACGCACGGCAATTCCCAGTAATTTCGACTGGACAACCTATCACACCCACCGCTCCGTTTGCCCCGGAAACAATCCTCAACGGCAGATTCAATGGACGCCGCCCACCATAGATTACGCCGGTGAAGGACTGATCCTTTCCATTTCAATTCCTGTCTGGCGCAGCGATGAATTTATCGGCCTGTGGAGTATCGATCTGCCAATGCGCTACCTGTATCGAGATTTTGACCTCACCAAACCCTTTCCCGATCAAATGCAATTCATTGTCGATAAAAAGGGCATGCTTTTGCTTCATGATAACTTGCGCGCCGAAATCGATCAGCCCAAGGGGCAGGTTTTTCTGCATCCACTGACGGAACAGGGCGGACAGTGGGCAGATATCGATCTGGGCAAGATCCTCGGGGAAGAAGGGGATGTGTTGTCGATAACCGATGCCGCTGGTGCTCAATGGATCTTCTGCTACACGCATGTCCCCGGCGTCGAATGGACCCTTTTTTGCGGGTTGCCGGAATCATCCATGGAAGAGGTCGCAGCCGAGGGTTTGCTTCAGGCTTTTCAACAGATTGGTGATGGCAATTTTTCCTATCGTGTTGAATCGTCCTCGACCAAAACCTATTCCAAATTGGTCAAAGAATTCAATGAAATGAGTCTGCGTCTTGGGCAAGCGGAACAGCACCGGATGAACATGGAAAATCAGCTGGTCAGGGCTCAGAAGATGGAGGCCGTCGGTAGATTGGCAGGGGGGGTGGCCCATGATTATAACAACATGATCAATGTCATCATGGGATATGCCGAACTGGCTCTCGAAAAACTAGCGAAGGGAGATTTGTTATATAATTATATTCAACAAATTTACACTGCCGGCCGCCGGTCCATGGACCTGACCCGCCAGCTTCTCGCTTTTGCCCGATGCCAGGCCGTTACTCCCCAGATAGTGGACATCAACCAAGCCGTCAACAGCATGCTGAACATGCTGAAGCGCCTGATTGGGGAGGATGTCGAACTTGTCTGGAAGCCGTGCAAGCAGGTCTGGCCCATCCAGATTGATCCCTCCCAGATCGATCAAATTCTCGCCAATCTTTGCGTTAACGCCAGAGACGCCATCAATGGTGTTGGGCAGGTGGTTATTGAGACTGCGAACATCGAAGTCGATGAGGCGTATTGTGCTCTGCACCAAGGCTTCGTTCCTGGAGAATACGTGCAAATGGTGGTGAGCGATAACGGCATAGGTATAGAAAGGGAGATGGTCGACAAAATATTTGAACCCTTTTTCAGCACCAAGCCTATATTGGCCGAGGGACAGGTTTAGGCCTTGCAACCGTCTATGGTATTGTCCGGCAGAACCAAGGAATGATTACTGTCAGGAGTGAACCGGGTATAGGAACGTCCTTTACTCTCCATTTGCCGAAGGCCACCGGTCAGTCTGATGAAGTCCTCTCCAGCAACCCGGTTGAGATACTGTATGGGCACAACGAAACAGTACTCCTTGTGGAGGACGAAATCGGCATTCTCGAGTTGGCAGCGACCATGCTCAACCACCTGGGGTACCGGGTTCTGGCGGCCAATTCACCTGCGGAAGCCATCCAGATAGCGGAACAACATCCAGAATCGATTGATTTATTAGTCAGCGATGTGATTATGCCGGAATTGAACGGACGCGATCTGGCCAATCGGATAAGGGCTCTTTTTCCTGAATTGCCGGTGTTGTATATGTCTGG
>JGI24731J21663_1001867_pt1 | contig 14446 bp, 12 predicted proteins | sample EPASupsiteHSE605_FD_21663 | JGI IMG/M metagenome (IMG submission 21663) | reverse complement strand
TTTAACTTTTTCAGGATCAGCCTTTAAATAACCGTCTTTATAAGGGACATTTTCCCTGTTAACTTTAAAGGCATGGCAACAGCTAAAGAAAGGCAGCTGATAATCAAATTCTGCTTCATCAGGGAAATTGCCGTAAGGAATAATTTCAGCTTTTAAATCACTTTGCTTAAATAGTTTTGTCAGCCCATCGTACGGACTGCATAAAACTTTTGCTCCCATAGAATTAAGAACGGGAAGATACCTTGCCAGTAAAATCGCATCACCATTTCCGCCTGCTATGTAGACAAAAACTGTTTTGCCTTCAAGCGGCTGCCCATTCCACTTTGGCTTTTTGACAGGATCATATTTTAATTTATGCCATTCAAACAGGTCTATTCTGGATTCAAATAGTTCCCATCCTTCTTCAAACTGCTCTGTTAAAACTAATGCCCTGCCCAGATTATATTTATAAAAAGGTCTGGGCGATATTTCCACAGCTTTTCTGTAATTTTCTACAGCTTTTTCGAGATTATTTAACGCCTGATATGATGATCCCAGATTGTTATAGTTATCAGGATTATTAGGATTTAATTCTACAGCCTTTTCAAAACATTTTACAGCGTCACTGTATGAATATTCATTGTAATATGCCGCTCCAATATTATAATATATTCCTTCATTTACAAGGTTTAATTCAATTGCTCTTTTGTAGAACTCTATTGCCTGTTTTGTCTGATTAGTATTGTGTAGAATCATTCCTATTAGATATAACGTATCCGTATGATCCGGCAAATACTGTAAAACCTGCTTTAAATATTCCAGTGCATTTGTAATATCACCGTTTTTATAGAATATCATGCCAACCTGATAACAAAGTTCAGGGTTTGCAGGATTAATATCAATTGCTTTCAGGTAGCATTGAAGAGCTTCATCATTTTGATTTAATACATTATATATCTCTGCCATATCAGTGTAAATTTCAGCAGTTGGCGCAATTTGGGCACATCTTTTTAGATATGCAAGTGATTCACTGTATCTTCCTGATTCTAAAAGCAATATTCCCAAAAACTGTAATGCCATATCATTATCAGGATTTTCTCTGATAATTTCTTTGTACAACGCCTCTGCTTCTACAATATATTGTGATTTATGCAGTTCTAAAGCTTTAACAAGCTTGTTCTGCAGATTTTCTCCTTCTGCGGAACAGTTAACTTCATCGTTACTGTGTACAGGCAATTTTCCTGAATTATTAACCATACTTCCAAGAGAATTGCAAACATCCTGAATAACACTATTCCAATCACCCAATTGTTTTTGCCTGAATAAAGTTACACTGCTGTACCACGGACAGTCTTTTGATCTTAAGAACCATTTCCAGTCCTTTATATCAGGAAGCAAAAGCCAGACTGGTTTTCCCATTGCACCTGCCAGATGAGGAACAGAAGTGTCGATACTTATCAATAAATCCAGATTTTCAATTGCAGCAGCAGTATCAGAAAAATCATCAAATGTACTTCCAAGATCGACAATACTTATACCGGCAGGTAAACTTGCAAGCTGTTCAACCCCATCGCCCTTTTGAAGTGAATACAATTTAACTCCGGGCAGTTTTGCGATATCGGAAAAAGAGCTTATATGCTCAAATGACCTGAATTTATCCAGAGGATAAAGATTTTTGCAGTGCCATACAAGTCCAACTTTTAAATCATCATTATTAAAGAATTTTTCTTTGTAATACCGGACTTTTTCAGGATTAGCTTTTAGATAACTGTTTGAATTCGGTATATTATCTGTATTTGTTTTGAGTTTATAAGGCAGGCTCATAAACTGAACGTAAGTATCACAATTTACCTGATTGTCAGGAATTGACTGGTCAATAATTTCAGCTTTTAAATCACTGTCTTTAAATAGTTGAAAAAGTTCTTTCTGCGGTTTACAAATTACCTTTGCGCCCATAGAATTTAATACCGGCAAATACCTTGCCATCATTATTGTATCGCCGTAACCCATTTCTGAACTGACATATATTGTTTTGTCTTCAAGAGAGTCACCATTCCATAAAGACTTGTCTATATTAATTCTGTACTCAGGCTTTCTCATCACCAGCCTGTATTCATAATTTTTCCAGCCGTTGTCAAAATCTTCCCGAAGTAGCTGAATCTGCCCTGTTTTATAATATGCATTGGAACAATCCGGCAACAATTCTTTAATCCTTTCAAAGCACAAAAGCGCTTCGTCATACTTGCCTGTGTTTTCAAAAATTTCACCAAGATTATAAATAGCAACAGGGTTATCAGGCATTGTTTTTAAAACCTCCCTGAAACAGTTAGCCGCTTCAGAAAAATTATTTTGGTCTTTTAAAATTTCTCCCAGATAAAGATAAGCTTCCGCATGGTCAGGCTTTAGCTTAACTGCTTGTAAATAACAATTCATTGCACCGTCAAGGGAATTTATGCTTTTAAATAAATTTCCAAGTTCAAAATAAGCATCTTCAAAGTTTTTATCCAGCTCTATTGCTTTTTGAAAATATTTTGCAGCTTCAGCAATATTGTTAAATTTAAAATAAAGTTTTCCGATAGAATTATTTAAAACAGGATCATCAGGATTAAGATTTAATGCATAATTATAAAACTCTATTGCTTTGTCAGGTTGTGAGTATTCTACATAGATATTTGCAAGATCAGTATAATAATCGGCACAAGGGTTTATAATTGATGCTCTGTAGATTAAATCTACAGCTTTATCCAGATTTTTATTCTCGTATGCAATCATACCACTGAAATACAAACACATATGATTATTGGGGTCTGCTTCAAGTATCCGGTTATAAAGTTTTTCTGCTTTATCAACTCTTCCTGCCCTGTGATGTTCAAGAGCATCATTCAGCATATCCTGTATATTATTCATTAGATCACTCATACCCTTTGCAAAATGCATTTAACTGATTAATCAGATTAAATTAATCATACATTATAAACCCTATTGTGACAAAAACTTGGCACTGCATCCCCAGCCCTGAGCGGTAGGATTAGACTTATCGCAACTTGCTGAATTATACAAAGTTGCTAATGAGTTATCTTGATCATAAGCTCCAACTGGTAATATTCCATTTGGTGTTATCCAGCCATAATAAAAATCTTTACCTACTGTATTAGGTCCCTTATATCCATTTATATCTATTTTAAACCATCCACAAACTTTTATATTTGAATTATTAGGATAATAATCACATGCAAGATCAGCATTTCCAAAAAAAATTATTGCACCATTAATAAGTTTCAATGCAGCTACATTGGGCCAGTAAGTTGTAAATTTTATCCCAGAATAAACATTTAAAGAGGAATTATTTGTCTTATAAATACATTCATTTGCTCCATTAGTGTTACTCTCATCACATGATTTTGTATAACTTAAATAAGGTATTACAAGATTTCTAAGACAATTGTTATCATCGTCCGCACATGCGCCAAGCAAAGTTCCTCCGTTATCCATTTTTGCCCTGTTAAATGCGGCTGATATTTCTGCATAGTTTTTCCGCCATGCCGTATGCAGTTCTGCATCGTTGGTTTCATTAATCAGGTTTGGGATAACTAAAGAAGCAACAACTCCGATAATTAAAAGAGTTATTAAGACTTCTGCAAGGGTAAAGCCTTCTGCTGCTTTTACAGGAACATAATTGTAGTACCATTTTTCTTTTGCTTTGGCTTTTATATGATTTTTTATAACTTGAAATAAAAACAATATCTTAAATTTAATCATTTAAATTGCCTGTACAGTATTATTTATAACTACTATTTAAAATTTTAATTTAGTTCTAATATTTATGCAAATTTGTAAAACAAAACCCTATTGTGACAAAAACTTTGCACTGCATCCCCAGCCCACTGCATCGGGGTTAGACTTATCACAGCTTGATGCATTATATCGAACTACTGTTGAATCATTAAAAGCAAAAGCCCCTGCAGGTAATGTACCAGTTGGTACTATCACACCAAGATAAAAATCTTTTCCTACGGTATTTGGACCTTTAAAACCATTTACATCTATGAAAAAAGATCCACACCAGATCAGATTAGATGAGGCTGCTGTCCCATCACATGCCTTATCAGCATTAAAAAACATCACTATTGCCCCATTATTAAGTATTAATGAAGACACAGTCCAAGATGAAGAATAGTTTTTACCAGAATATTGTTTTAATTGTGTATAAGTATCATAAATACACTTATTAGTTCCATTGGTATTACTATTATTACAGGATTTATTATAACTCAAATAAGGCATGACAAGATTTCTGAGGCAGTTATTATCATAATCATTACATGCCCCAAGCAATGTTCCCCCATTATCCATCTTAGCCCTGTTAAATGCAGCCGCAATTTCTGCATAGTTTTTACGCCATGCAGTGTGTAATTCTGCATCGTTTGTTTCATTAATGAGGTTTGGAATAACTAATGAAGCTACAACTCCGATAATTAACAAGGTTATCAAGACTTCTGCCAACGTAAATCCTTCTGCTAACCTTGCAGGAACATAATTATAGTACCATTTTTCCTTTGCTTTGGCTTTTATGTGATTTTTTAAAATATTTATAAAAAGCAAAATTTGCAATTTAAACATTTATGTTTTCCAGTTTATTCACCCAAAACAGTTGTCGTATAAGTAGAAAACGGTATAGGGATAAATACAACGAAGAAAACTCCTCTCTTTTTTACATAGTGTACATAGTGAACTTTGGTAACTCCACCATCTTTAGCTATACGGTCAATAGCTGCTTTTCTACCGATAGGAATAAAGCCCATAACTTTTTCTCTGATACTAAATGAATATTTTAAATTTTTAATTCCAATTTGATTATTTTTTGCTTCCTCTGAAATCGGAGTAAGTTCACCGTTATTTTTAACGTATGTTACATAACTGTCATCGTCAACTATTTTAGGCTTTACCGTATGTCCTATTGCAAAGGCACTTCCATGAAAGAACAATATTGCTATTAATAATGCCATAATCTTTTTCATAAAAAACTTCCTTATTAGGAATAAAACAGTAGTATGCTAACATAATAATGTATTAATTTATGTAAATTTTATCCTTGAGATTTGCATGTATGAAGACTTGACTATTGTAAATAAATACTATCAAACGTACATAAAAACTTTTATTTAAAGTATTGAATTATCTTATCGACAGGGGCGCTTTCTTTATTTTTTAGCAGTGTGGATATAATTTCTTGTTTTTATCCGAAGATGCGGGCAATAAGCTATTTATTGAGTTTTTCTCAGGCTTTTCATATTTTTTGAACTTTTTCTAACTGTTTAATACGACTCATATTAAACAGTTTTACATATTTTTCATTTTTTTTCTTTACATTAAATCCAGATGCCCTGACCTGTTACTACCAGGCAAAAATTGTAAAGAAATGTAAATATATTCGGTTTAAATAGCAATTATTACTTTGTTAAATACTTTATATATATAAGAGATAACTTCCAAACCTTACTTTCCAACAAATTTTGCCCCTAACGGGGCTTTTCTTTTGGGAAATATACCAGAACAAGTTTAAATATTGGAATCTCCTTAAGAACAAGTTTTTATTGTCACTAATTAATTCTGAACTTATATCCTTGAACAATAGGAATTCTTCTGCCGCTTCCGAAAGCTTTTGTTGTGACTTTTAATCCAAGAGAAGCCTGACGTCTTTTGTATTCGCTGGAATTAATTTTCCTGATTATGCTTGAAACAACATTTTTATCATATTTTTTCGCTATTTCTTCAGGTGATTTATTTTCTTCAACATAAGCTTTTAAAATATCATCCAGTATTTCATAAGGAGGAAGGCTGTCCTGATCTTTTTGGTCTGGTCTAAGTTCAGCTGACGGAGCTTTAGTAATAATATTGTTTGGAATAATCTCTTTTTCTGAATTAATATATTTAGAAAGCCTGTATACCATTGTTTTTGGTACGTCAGAAAGCAGGCATAAACCGCCCGACATATCACCGTATAGTGTACAGTAACCTACAGACAGTTCTGACTTGTTGCCTGTGCTTAGCAGCATATTTCCATGTCGGTTAGAATACATCATAAGAATATTTGACCTGATTCTTGCCTGAAGATTTTCTTCCGCCAGATCCATATGTAACTTTTTATCTTCAGAAAGTTCATTGATAAAAGAATAAAACATATCTTTTATTGGTATTTCAAGACACTTAATACCGATATTTTGGGCTAATTGTTTTGAATCATCAACACTGCCGGAGCTCGAATACATACTTGGCATAGTAATACCTACGACATTTTCTTTTCCTAAAGCTCTGCTGGCAATAGCAGCAGTTAATGCAGAATCTATGCCGCCAGAAAGTCCAAGTACTACGTTTTTAAAGCCTATTTTTTCACAATAATCCCTTAATCCTAATTCCAATGCTTTAATCAAACTTTCTTCTTCGCATTCAGATATTTCATGAATTTCACCGGAATTGTTTTCCAGATCGTAAACAATTAAATCTTCCTTAAAATCATACCCTCTTGCGTTTAACTGACCATTTTTATCTATAACATAGCTTACGCCATCAAATAACAAATCATCATTTCCTCCAACCTGATTTGCATAAAATATAGGTAAATTATTATGTATAGCAATATTTCTAAGAATTTCAAAACGAATTTTTTCTTTGTTCAGCCAGTAAGGAGAGGCAGAAATATTTATTATAATTTCAGATCCTTTCTTTACCAGTTCGTTCACCGGATTAACATGATAGGGGAGTCTTTCCCAGTAATCTTTATCATTCCATACGTCCTCACATATGGTAATTCCAAGTTTTATTCCTTTAAATTCAACCGGTTCAAACTTTTTACCAGGTTCAAAATATCTATTTTCGTCAAAAACATCGTAAAAAGGAAGCAAACTTTTATAATGCTTTGAAGTTATTTTCCCATCATACATAAAAGCCGCTGCATTATAATATTTTCTGCCGAAAGATTCCGGATTATTGTCTATATATCCGCATACAATACCAATTCCGTTTGAAAAATTTTTTATTTTTTCGAGCTGGCGCAAATTATCCTCAACAAATATCTTAAAATCCAGTAAATCTCTGGGAGGATATCCGGTGATTGCAAGTTCAGGAAATATAATAAGATCTGAGTTTTTTTCTTTTGCCTTCTGGATAAAGTTTATTATTTTATCAGTATTACCTTCCAGATCTCCCACCTTAGGATTTATTTGTGCCAAAGCGACTCTCATTTGTATAAAAACCTCATTTAACATTATTATTCTATAAAAGGGATTATATTCTCAATTTTATATCAAACAGGCGTTACGCAAAATAACTTGAAGGTATAAAAATACAACATCCTGATTTTTCTTTTAGGTCAGTGTATTGTTATGAACAATATTAACCATTACATTTTGGCATTATTGCTGACAGAATGGGGATTGACATGTTAAATAAAAACTGGATTGTTGCAAATAAGTATCAAAAAGAAGTATTAAAACTGGTAATATAAAATAAAAAGACCTTTCCTTACAAAAGAAAAGCAATGCATACAGTTAAAAAATATCTCATTTAGAAATTTAGCAGGACAAGATAGAAAGCCGGATTCTGGCAGATAAATATAACTTACAAATTTTAGAGGACACATATTCCTGCCAAATTTTACAGATTGGGTCTCTACCCCAATCCCCCTTTTTTAATTTACATTTATGTATAAGGACAGCGGAAAAAATTCTTCGGCGACGCGAAGACGGCGGCTAAGAATTTTTGTAGGCTGCTTCTTGTCTATCAAGATTTCACAAGTAATAAAAAATGCGTAGAAGTGGTCTCAAAACAAAAGGGCAATGAAAACCATATAAAAACAATCAAAAATATTTTTCAGAAAGGAGAAAGAATATGGAACTTTCTGAAAAACAATGGGAAAAAATATTTGAGATTCTTGATAAGTATCGTAAAGAACCAGCAAAAACAGGACGACCAAGACAAAATGATCACCATATATTTAAGGGAATTTGCTGGATATTAAAGACAGGAGCAAGGTGGAAAGATTTACCAAAAGACTATCCTTCTTATCAAACCTGTCATAGAAGATTTCAAGAATGGGTTAAAGAAGGGGTTTTGGTTAAAATCCTTCAAGAAATAGCCATAACCCTTGAAGAAGAGGAAATGATAAATCTGGCAGAATGTTTTATTGATGCAACTTTTTCTCCAGCAAAAAAAGGGGATCTAAAGTTGGGAAAACAAAGAAAGGCAAAGGTTCAAAAATCATGGCAATATCTGATGCTGAAAGCTTGCCAATATCAATACTCGTCGAAAGTGCGTCTCCAAGCGAAGTAAAATTAGTACAAGAAACTCTGGATAATGTTTTTATCAATAAAAAGCCTAAAAAACTTATAGGAGACAAGTTATTTGACAGTGACCCTCTTGATACTGAGTTAAAAAAACAAGATGTAGATTTAATAGCTCCTCATAAAGCAAACAGAGTCAAACCGCCCACTCAAGATCAAACCGAATTAAAACGATACAAAAGAAGATGGAAGATCGAGAGATTATTTGCTTGGCTTTTTTACTTTAGAAGAATTATTGTTAGATGGGAAGTCAAGCCAGAAAACTATCTCGCCTTTGTTATACTTGGATGTTTAATAATCCTTTTGCGAAATCTCGTTAGGTTTTGAGACCACTTCTAAGTATTTTTTATTACGTCCTTATATGTGAATGAAATCTCCGTTATCCAATATACATAGATTATATAGCAAATTGAAAAAGGCTTAATAAATACTGTATTTAAAGAAACCTTGTGAAATTGGTAAGATTGAATACCAATCCCTTATGAAAGAAAGTTTGGATATTGTACAAACGAATTTTAAATATGCAATGCGTAATGCAAAAATTATCGAAAATTTATTAAATCAAAAAAATAAAACACAGGGTAATTGATTAAAAAAACTCTGGACGAAAAAGAGTTTGAAGAAATTATGGATAAGGTTAGAACCGAAAGAGAAGGGGCTACAGATACATTTACAGAATAGTAATTTTATAATTTACAAAGAGGCAAGTTTACGAACTTGCCTCTTTTGTACTATTTCTCTTTTTTAATGTCCTTTCCTGATTTTCTTTCAATAAGGTTATCTTCAGGAAGCATCGGGTTCAAGTCCCAATAGCTTTATATAGGATTGTCTATATTCTTCAGCTTCTTTTATACCTAACTTGCTATTTTGACAAATATTTTCTTCCAATATAGACAGCAATTTATCTGATTCTATTAATGTTTCATCCATTAAATCAGCCATCAACCTTTTACCACCGGTCATGATAGTCATTGAATGTAGATATTTACCATTTATAATTTTCATATCTAAATATCCGTCTTTTTGATTTAATGGAGCAATGTGTTTTTTTATTAAATTAACTAGATTATCAAATCCACTACATATTTTTTCAGTTAATTCGCTTGCTTCTTTTGCTACTTCTTTAAAATCTCGCTGCTGCTCAACTGGCAATGCTGATTCTAAACGTAATAAATCAAAATATAAATAACCACCTACAGTTTCTCTATCAAACTTTCCTGTCGTTTTATTAAAAAAGTTGCAGTTAAATTGTTTAAATGAAGGGGAATTATCCCTTTTTTTTACTTGATTTTTATGAATAAAATAGCGGTTATTTATTTGCATAAATTGCCCTCTCTTAATTTTAGACTTTTCAATAAAAATATTAAAATAAAACTATTTATTTAATTGCTATAATATTGTTATATAGTTAATAAAAGTTCACAATCGTAGAGCTTTAAAAACATTAATTTATTCAATCGATGTATAATAAACCGATAAATACAAGACAAATAAAAAGACCACAAAGGAAAGTTAATGAGCAACGGAAAAATTGAAAGACAGACTCCTCATACACTTGAGCCTGATTATAGAAATAAAAATTTTGAAGAAGTTGAAAATAATTTTACGGCAGAACAGGCACTTGCAGAAGCAAATCGCTGTTTAAACTGCAAAAATCCAAAATGTGTTGCCGGATGTCCCGTTAATATAAATATTCCAGGGTTTATACAAAAAATAAAAGAAGGAAAATTGCAGGAAGCTGGAAATGTTATCAGGGAAACAAGCCTCTTGCCTTCTGTATGCGGCAGGGTTTGTCCGCAGGAAAGACAGTGTGAAGGCAATTGCGTTTTAGGTATAAAAGGCAAGCCTGTAGCAATTGGTTGTCTGGAAAGATACGTCGGAGACAATACAGAAAGTGTCAGCACAAAAATAACCCCTTCCGGCAAAAAAGTTGCTATAGTCGGATCAGGCTGTGCAGGAATTACCGCTGCCGCTGACCTTGCAAAAGCAGGACATAAAGTAACAGTTTTTGAAGCACTTCATGCTTTAGGTGGTGTTTTAAGATATGGTATTCCTGAATTCAGACTTCCCAGAACTGCTCTTGACAGGGAAATTGAGTCATTAAAAGCAATTGGAGTTGAATTCAAGCCAAATGTAATAATTGGAAAATCCCTGACAATACAGGATCTTTTTGATGACGGATACAATGCAATATTTCTTTGCAGCGGAGCAGGGCTTCCAAAGATGCTCAATATCCCCGGAGAAAATTTAAACGGCGTTTATTCAGCTAATGAATTTTTAACCAGAATAAACTTGATGAGAGCAAACAGGGAAGATTATCCAACTCCTATCAGATTTGGTAAAAAAATTGCTGTCGTTGGCGGTGGCAATACTGCTATGGATGCAGCAAGGACAGCTAAGAGAATTGGTTTTGAAGAAGTTACCATTGTATACAGAAGATCAGAAGCTGAACTTCCGGCAAGAAAAGCAGAAATTCAGCATGCAAAAGAAGAAGGCATTGCATTCAAACTTCTTCATTCCCCGGTAGAAATTCAGGGGAATGACGGATATGTAGCAAATTTAAAACTTCAGGTAATGGAACTTGGAGAACCTGATGAAAGCGGCAGGAGAAAACCTGTTGCCATTAAAGGTAGAATTGATGATATGGAAGTTGATACAGTAATTGTGGCACTTGGAACAAACACAAACCCAATTATTCAAACTTCTGCTATTCAAGAAGGCATGGATCTTAATGTCAATGCTAAAGGATATATAATTGTTGACCCTGAAACAGGGGCAGCTTCAATACCAGGTGTTTTTGCAGGCGGGGACGTGGCTCCGACAGGAGAATCAAATGCAATTAATGCAATGGGGGCTGGAAAACGAGCCGCCAGAGCAATTAATTATTTCTTTACAAGCCGAGAGTCCTGTACCTGTTGTTAGATTAAAAAACTAAAAACCGGGTGCAGGAAGCTGCATCCGGTTTTTTTATGTTCAATTTTAAGGAGGTGAACGGCATTCTTTAATATTCTTGTCAGATACACAGGGTGCATTTATGCACTGTTAAAATAATAAGAGAAGTATTTATAATAAAAATCGAATATAACAAGAAACACAAATGTAGGATGGGCATACTTGCCCATCAAAAAGGTCTTGTTTTAGCTTTTTAAACAATCACTAACTGTAAAAGCAGTAATAAATACACCCTGTGTATCCATAAAAATCGTTATTTTAGTTAATAATTTATTTAAAAAGGAGACAAAATCAAAATGATCATCGTTATGGAACCGGATGCAACAGAAGAACAGATTCAAAAAGTAGCGGAAAAAATGGAAAGCTATGATTTCAAACTTATTTTTAATCGTGGTGATGTAATGACTGTTATTGCAGCAATAGGAGATAAAAGACTTGTAGAACCACAATCTATTGCGTCATATGAAGGTGTAAGAGAAGTAAAACTCATTCAGGAACCTTTTAAAATGGCCAGTAGAGAAAGTAAACGGACAGATTCTATTATTGATCTTGGAAGAGGTGTCAAAATCGGCAATGGTCAAAGACCTGTCATAATGGCCGGACCATGCAGCGTTGAAGATGATAAGGAAGGTTTTTTAAGGGTTGCACATGCAGTAAAAGAATCTGGCGCAAAGATATTAAGAGGTGGAGCATTCAAACCAAGAACTAGCCCGTACGAATTTCAGGGACTTGAAGAAGAAGGCCTTAAATATCTGGCTCAGGCAAGAGAAGAAACAGGTTTGTTGGTTGTAACTGAAGTAATGGACAGTGCTGATGCAGAAATGGTTGCTGATTATGCTGATATTCTCCAAATTGGGGCAAGAAACATGCAGAATTTCAAGCTTTTAAAGGCTGTTGGTAAACTGGACAAACCTGTATTATTAAAAAGAGGACCTGCCGCAACAATAAGAGAATTTCTTCTGGCCGCTGAACATATTATGTATGCAGGTAACAGTAAGGTAATTCTTTGCGAAAGAGGCGTTAAAGGCTTTGATTCTACATATACAAGAAATACTCTTGATCTTGCAGCAGTACCAATTATAAGAAAATATTCTCACTTGCCAATAATTGTTGACCCGAGCCATGCTACCGGCAGAAGATACCTCGTTGCGCCAATGGCAAAAGCAGGCTTAATAGCAGGTGCACATGGAGTAATGATAGAAGTACACCACAACCCCGACAGGGCATATTCTGATGGTGCCCAGAGTTTGACAATAGAACAATATCAAAAAGTAATGAAAGAGATTAATGAATTAATAGACAAATTTATTATTCCTGTTGCAAAATTAAATGTATAATATAAAAATCTATACAGCTTTTAATATTGATGGGCAAGTATGCCCATCCTACGATAAATACTTTTAAAGGACAGAATATGTCAAAAGAGTTTTCTATAGCGGTTGTTGGTCTTGGCCTTATAGGAGGTTCTCTCCTTAAGGCCTTAAGACCAAAGAATTTTCATCTGATAGGTGTTTCCGGCAGGGAAGAAACTGTCTCTAAAGCCAGAAAACAGAATCTGGCAGACGAATATTCCACGGATATTAATGCAGTCAAAGATGCAAAAATCGTATTTATTTGCACTCCAATCCATAAAATAATTTCTTTTATAGATCAAATATCAAAAATAGTTTCGTCAGACTGTATAATTACCGACGTCGGAAGCCTTAAAGGGTTTATTGCAGATTATGTCGATAATGCAGAATTTCCTGTAAACTTTATAGGCGGACATCCAATGGCTGGAACTGAACATAAAGGAATAGATAACGCTGTAGATAACCTGTTTGAAGATGCAAAATGGGTTTTAACTCCTTCAAAATGGTCAGAATCCAGAGATATTGAAAGCTTAAAAGAACTCATAAAAGAAATTGGCGCAAAAGTTATAATTGCAAACCCGCATGAACATGACAGGGCGGTAGCCTTAATAAGCCACCTACCTTTACTTGTAAGCCAGTCTCTTTTTGGTATCGTTTATAAATATTCTGATGAAAGTACAAAGGATTTAGCTTTATCCATAGCAGCCAGTGGTTTCAGGGATACAACAAGGCTTGCTGCAACAAATCCTGAGCTTGCTAAGGATATGCTGCTTTTAAACAAGGTAAATATCAGGGAAGCTGCAAAAGATTTTGTGAATTATCTTTTGAGTATGGATAAAAACCTTGATCTTGAGGAGGAAAAGTTTATGAAAATAACAGAAGAGCTGGTTACAAATAGGAAAAACCTTTATTCACCTGAAGGAAAGAATATTTATAAACAATAAAAATTTTTTCGAAATGTATAGTTTCTTTAAAATTTTTATTGAAAAAGGCAAAATTTTTATGATATTCTTCTTACAATATATATGCTTATTTCATCAAATTTAAATACTTTTAAACAATTGAACAGCTTTATAGGTTACTAACCTGTACTCTAATGAATAGTAGCTAGTTAGATTATGGAGAAAAAACAAGAATTGAAAGCACAGGTAGAATTAGAAAAAAAGCAACAATCAACTTATTTGGGACGTCATATTCTTGCGGAATTTTTTGACTGTACACCTAATATATTAAATAATATGCAACGTATAGAAGAACTTATGACTAATGCTGCAATAGAATGCGGTGCAACGGTGGTTCAAAAATGTTTCCATATGTTTAATCCCTATGGAGTCAGCGGCGTTGTTATTATAGCTGAATCACATCTGGCTATTCATACCTGGCCTGAGCTTGGATATGCAGCTGTAGATCTTTTTACCTGCGGAGAAACCTGTGATCCTAAAATAGCTTATGAATATTTAAAAGATAGTTTTGGCGCAGGAACTGCTACTTATTCAGAATTAAAAAGGGGAATAATTAATCCTGAAAACGATAAACTAATTAAAACTCCTTTTAAAATTAAAACACAGGCATAAAATAAGACTAAATTATATTTATGTATAATTTTTTAGAGTATTTACTATATGATCCTCTGTCGAAGCATAATTAAGGACGTAATAAAAAATACTTACGCATTTTTTCTGCTGTCCTTAATTACAAGCTTTTCTGATACCAAGTTGCAATTAATGAAGTAAAATAGCAAAAAGGCTGAAATTGGTATGTGCGGAGCGGGAGCGTTAAAAAAGTGAAACGGTCAGTTTTACTTTTTTAAAAGCTCGTTCGTAT
>JGI24731J21663_1001850_pt1 | contig 14538 bp, 15 predicted proteins | sample EPASupsiteHSE605_FD_21663 | JGI IMG/M metagenome (IMG submission 21663) | reverse complement strand
CAGATGCCGCCAAAAGTCTCAAGGCGGTCGTCTCTTCCTCAGACAATTCAAGGCGCTTAATTGGTGCTCCCATCCCGATTCTCCCGGGATGAAATATATCATATTATTTCAAGAACGCAACACTAGCGGGCCAAGCTGCAGCCAAGTCGCTACATCCGCGTACCGTTGCTCAGGTGAATGGGCCTCAACAAAAGAGCGCAATGTATGGCCGCGAATGATCGGACTCACCACGAAGCAGCCATTGAGTGTCGTGGCTATCGCCGGGATCGGTCGCTTCGCTCCTATCGCCGTCCTCCGACCATTGGCGACTTCCTTCCCCTTGATGACACCGATAGCAACAGTGGGCTCAATCTTGGCCTCTTCGGCCATATTGTGTGCCAGGGCAGCAACTCCAGCTTTATTATGAGCCGTATTTAGTCCGAGCCGTTCGAGAGTACCTTCCTTCGAAAACATGAACTCCAGTGCATCGATTATACTAGATTTACCATTCCCGTTGGGCGCAAAAATTGCTAAACATCGTTTCTTGCTAAAATCGAACGTCTTAGGCTGAAGATAGGCTCGAAACCCGGCAAGGCTGAGTGAATGGAGTAAATACGGGCCGTCAGCCATCTACTACCTCCACCTTCGGAGACTCAGCTCGCTCGGTTGCGAGCTTGAGGATGGCGTTCTTGGCTTGAGTAACAGCGTCTTGTGCTGGCGAAACCTTCAAGATATGCACCTTGAGAATTTTCGCTAGACCTTCATCCACGCCTTCCTTGTCCCCAAGACTTTCCCCCAAAGCAGTCAAAAACGCATCTGGGGTTTCCAGCGAGTTGGCTTGACCTTCCATAAATCGATCCTTGCTGATGAATACATTCGGACAACGTATCAGAGAGGCGCACAAAAACACAACTCATCGCAGAACCACAGACAAAGCTGGAAATTACGATAAGGATAATTCTAACGCAAGGGGGGGGGCGTACACCGAACCTTCCCACCGAAGGCTCAAAATGTCAGGGAAACTTCTTGGGGAAAATAGGGAAGTAAGCCAAGCTGATGAAGAGGAAGGTCGGCTGCCGGAAGACCATCGCGCATTGGGAGGCCTCCTGTTTTCGTGTTATCCGCTCCCCCCCCCTGAAACCCTTGGCCAAAAGGTTATCCAGGCAGGTTATCCAACAGAAAAAGGGGTCAGATCTTTCGATCCAACCCCTTGAAATCACTGGTCGGGATGAGAGGATTTGAACCTCCGACCCCCTGAACCCCATGGGCCAGGTCCGAAACGTACCCATTGAAATCATTATTCATTTTTGCTTTTTCTGATAACATATACCCGACATGCTCTGCCCCACTACGAAGGGGAACGGTGATCCAGACGTTATCCAATTCCAGCGTCGGCCCCGGGGGAATTGTGCGAAAAATTCGGTCTTCACAACAAGCCAGATTGCCTATGACAAGCATGATTTGGCGTCATTGGTCCTGCGGAGTAACTGTCCAAATACGTTTCAGCGGAAGTTCTGCTTTTAAATCCTCGTCAAGCTTATCATAAGCCGCGAATAATTGCTCAAGCAGTTCTTTTTGTGACCAAAGCCTCACTTTAAAAAAACTTGCCGCAAGTTCTTTTTGCACATTTGGCTTGAAACCTCCCCAGGAAACGAAGAGTCCCTCAGTTGCGCCGAACTTGGTAACGGCTCCCAGGAGTTTGTCGACAGTGGGACGATCAGTAGGCGCAGAGCCTGATTTGACCTCAACGCAGAGACGCGGCTGGCCAAAGCCATGAGGTCCAGCACCAGCAAGGATATCAGCCCCTCCATCCGCTCCCTCCGGGCTTCTATAGGTCGTATACCCTTGGGCTTGCAGAACAGCTTCGACTAACCTTGTAAGATCATGTCCTTTGAATTTCGCTTCGATTGCCCGTGCAATTTGATCTCGCGCCAACTCCTCAAGGTCTGGACCTTCGGTAACACCCTCCACATCTGAAGCTGTTGGCTGGGCTGTGGCAGCTTTTAAAGACTCGGGCTGCCAATTATTTGCCCGCATAGCGTTAATGCGCGCTTCGGCGTCGTTACGCTGCACCCGGCAAATCGTCATGAATGCGCCGAAGGTATAGAGGATGTCCTGGCTAAAGTTCGATCGAGGTATTGCTTCTCCGACCCACTTCACTGGCCGCCAGTGGTAATACGGATCAGGACCTTCAGGTTCAAAGTGATATTCACCTGTAACTTCACCAACGTAAATTACTGGTTGCGACTTGAAAGGGACAACAACTAGATCGCCTTTTTTCATATCTCCAACAAATGGCCAAATTTGACTTGCCCAATTCTGGATAGCCCTAGGTTTTGCGTCAGAATATATCTCAGCCATGAGATTGACAAGCGACTTACGGTCAGACAGCTTGCTAAGATCGGCATCAAGCCCGCTCCATGTCACGTAAACACGCTTGTCCAGGAAGAACTTCTGTTCAAATTCACCATGAGAACCTGCGCGGACCAACCAAATTGCCATAACAATCCTTTACATAACAAGCTTTACAATCAATAAAACCCACAATTTTAGCTTGCGGCTGGAATATCCAGAAATTTTAGCACAAAAAGTATTGCAAAAAAAACAGCAGTCATGCCTGTAACCCTGAACGAAACAGGAATCTTATCGTCTTTTGATGTGAACGAAAATATTGCCTTTCCAGCCATAGCCCCCAGATACGGGGAAAGCAACAACGAAACGATAAGTCTAATAAATGAAATTGTAGTCGGACTAAATACGAAATTAAACATAGAAATACCAGTGAACGTTACCAACAGCAAGAGCCCCAAACCCAATAATCCCAATTCAATTTTACTATGACTAACTTCTCGCAGTACTTTTTCATCAACCTCAATTCTAGACGTGTCTGCATGGACAACGGAAGGATTTATAATTTCATTACCAACTATGCCATGACTAACATCACCAGTATTAACACAGTTTGTCTTAGTGACTTCATTCATATTAAAAACCCCATAATTATTAACTGTGAAGAACTGCATAATAGCAGGTGCAAAATCACTGTCACGATCAGTTGCGACATCATCAACTTGTAGCCCTCCGTCATCTGCGGAGGGCAAGCAAAAAAAATGCGAGAAACTTTCCCCCGCAACTTCGGGCTTAAACCACACTTTAACTTGGCTTTTGTCTATATCGACCACAGAAGTAGTACCGTCATAATCTTCAAAAGCATCATCTTCATGGTCATATACTTGTATCCTCTGCTTCAGCACTCCAGCTTCTACCAATAGCAACAGATACGGAATTACCTCCTCCCCTGAAAAACCCCATTTTCTACACTCAGAAAGGCTAATCGACTCTGACTGTCCGCTCTCGACTCTCTTTGCAATCGAAGTCAAAAGCGTTAAAAACCTGACTGGATCAACTCGAGCCTTAATTGACGCAACTTGATTAACCCAGCTCATCTTGAAGCTCCAAAATAGTGTCAATAACTTTGTTATACGCCCCAAACGAAGTAGTTTTTTTAAAGCAGACTTGTCCTGTTGGGTAGTTTAGGCAAATTTTACATCCATTCTTTACGAGAACACCTTCAAATTCATCGTCAAATTCGAGGCCATGAGCTTGGTCTTCTGCAGAAGTCGATATCCTAAGAGATTCGCGAGAATCCGTAAGGTCATGCTCCTTAGACAAAAATTCCGTAAAGCTAGGATGAAGCCTTCCTTCTTCATCAAATTCATCAGCTTCTGTTATCTTAACCTGAAACGACCTAGCCTTAAATCTTTCTCGCAATTTCATAGACAGGTCATGCACAAGTGGTATCTTTTGAGGGATGATATTCAATGAGCCATTTTCGGCAACTCCCCAGATAACCCCAGAGATGCCACTGGCGAAATCAGAGGCCTTACTCGCAGAACACCTTATATCGAAAATAGTATTTGTGGTTTGTGGCCTAAGAATACACACTGCACTAGATATTGGAGTATAAGACATGGGGCCCTTGTGATAGTCCAAGACCTCTCTGTCATGTCCCGGATAATCGAATTCTACTACGAAAAAAATTTTATCCTGAAACTTCATTGGGTGAAACCTTTTAAATCGGAATACTTCTTTTCCGAATTTAACTTCACCACTTTTTTGAAAAAGATCTTTCAAACCTGCCTGAGCAGAACTGGCCAACACAGCAGGCAGGCCATAAAGAGTTAATGTTTGCTTGCCTCCACTAAAAAAATACTCCCCAATTCTACTTAATTTCGCCATTATCTCAGGACTATCATGCAGAGTTGGCGACGAACAAATTTCTTCAATCAAAGAATCTTTTGGCTGTGCTAACCTCACATTTTTGAGCCCAAAATCCTTAACAATGACTTTCAACTCTTCTAGTCTGAGAAATGCAAGAGTCTCCCGAAGAGCAGTATTCTCATTCATGATAGACGTCTCCTTGCAGACTCAATCTTCATACAAGTTATATCCATACAATTTCTCACACTCAAAACGCTCACTCATTTTAGAAGCCATTGACTTAAGGTCTTTGGCAACGACGAACTCCCTTCGTAAACGGGTTCATCTCGTGTCCAATCAAGCCACCTGATACTTAGCCCCTCGCCGCTCCCCTGTCTGCACGACTCGCCCACTCTCCTTCAACTCCCGTATAGCCATATTCCACTCATAGACCGACAGACCGAGGGCATCGACAAGCTGGGCACGCGAGTAGTCCTGGCCGGGCTGCATTTGGGCAAGGATCGCCCCTGGAATGTCGTTGCCGGCTGCACGAGGGCTTGTGGTCGGGGACTTCGGCTGCTCGACAAGACTGCCCTGTACTGCCGCTTTAGGTGTATCGACCAGCCGGAGAGATTGAACCTCAAAGGGGGACTCGCTCCGGGGTGGCGCTGACAGCACAGGAGATGGCGTCGGACGAGTTGGACGAGCGACAGGCATGCAGGTCACGCCCAGGGCTTCGCAAAGGGTTGCCTCAAGTAGCCGGCTTCGTCTCCTCTGGGAGGTTGCAAGCTGAACTTCTAGCTGGTCACAGAGGTTCATCAGTTCGTCGACTTTGGCGACAATTTGATTCTGTTCGGCGAGCGGCGGGAGAGGAATGGGATAGGATTTTACTAGGGATACGTTGATACGAGGAGCAGCTCCCCCAGTTGTTTGCTTCTGAGCCAAACTATTGATAAATGGAGAGTTCAAAACAATCTCAATATAAGTAGCCAAACACACAGACGTCGATCGAAGAAGGAGCATTCTTTGGCCAAGGCAAAGATTGACTTGTTTGGGCACACGACAGGCTACACCCAAAATTCCACCTTCTCTACTATACAGAATATCATCTTCTTGAGGCTCAATTCTCTGAATTCTCTCACGATATGTTTCAATACTTACATATCGTGAGTTCGACAGATCAAGAAATCCAGGCTTAAATTGACTAGTTCGCACACAGATAGCACCGGAATCGGCCCAACTAGGGGTTGAATGGGGACAATCAACCACAGCCAAGACTATCTCAGACAGTTTCATTAATTCCCAAGAGATCGGGATATTGACGCTGTCTACATCAACACCAAAGGATGAGAACGAGCCGCTTGAAATTTCCAAAGGAAATCCACGAGCCTTTCTTTCGCCTTTAACCAAGCGAATTATATCTATTTTCTTAACCCTGTCATTCGGGTCTTGCGGCACCAACTTCCCACGCACCGCCAAGTTGAGAATGGTCTGCCGAAGTTCCTTCACATGTTCGGGCCGAGTCGTCAGGCGCGGCAGGTGGTGCAGATGAAACCGGACGTTCCCCTGGAACTCCTCGCCGTTGCCCACTGCCTCGGGCTGTCCGATGCGCTTCAGGGAGGCGGTTGCCAGTCTGTTCCGCCGGCTCTCCCGCTTCGCCTGGGTGGCTTCCAGACGGTCACAAAGGGCCATCAATTCGTCAACTTTGGCGACGATGCGGTGCTGTTCGGTGAGAGGAGGAAGTGGGAACGGGGAGTTTGAAAAATATTCTGTTGAAACGCGCTTTTGCCCAGCAGTTCCAGTCATTTTAGGTATGCCAGTCCCAATAAATTGAGGACTTTTCAAATATATCAAAACATAATTTTGGCTTACAAAGAAAGGTCGAACTACATGGAGTTCAGTAGTTCCAGCCCCAAACCCTCCCGGAAGTTTGCTAAAAACTGTCGACTTCCCGTTCTCAAAACAAGGCGTAATTTTTGCTAACGCAACATCACCTTCGGCGAAGTGCGTGAATCCCGTTTTAATCTCGCTCCAAAGCTTGATTTCAGCATCGTGTTTAACGCCATACTCTGCCGGTATCATCTTCATCGGAACGAAGGCAATCTCACGCTTATCGTCAATGTCATTCCTAGGGCTAATCACACCGATTTCAGACAACTGACTCCATTTCCATCCATGCGGCAAATCATATGGGATATCTTCATCCTGCAATTTGTTAATTGACCTAGCCTTTTTAATACATCTAATCTTAACGAGTCTATCTTTCTCATTCTTAATCTTTCTCAGTAGTTCTGAAGCAGGTTCATCATTCGAGTCTTGTTCGACCAATTTACCTCGAACGGCAAGATCAAGGATGAACTTCCGCAACCTAGGGATAGCATTAGGAGCTTCGGCGATTCGCTCGAAATGTTCGAGAAGACGAGCAGCATTCATCGCAGCAACGCCTCCGCCAGGATACCTTTCAGCTGGTCCCGTAGTTGGGCGGTTTCCTGCTCGGACTGATCAAGCTTGGCCAGGAGCTCTTCCGGGTCGCCAAGATCGTCCTCGTCAACATGGGGATTCTTAAAATCGAGATTATAACCCCTGGCCTTGACTTCATCGACGGAGACCTTCCAGGCGACCTCGTTCTCTTCCCGGTTGCCCCACCAATCGCGGCACGCCTGCATGTGCTCGAACCGGATCGGTCGGGTCATGGAGTAGGCTTTCTGACCTGCGGGAACCCGGTGCTCATAGAACCAGATGTCCTTGGTCGGCTCGCCCTTGACGAAAAATAGCAGGTTGGTGCCGATGCTGGCATAAGGCTTGAACACGCTGTTCGGTAGACGGACAATCGTGTGGAGGTTGCACTCCTCCAGGAGGTGCTCCTTCAACCTCGCCTTGACGCCCTCGCCGAAGAGGGTGCCGTCCGGGAGAACCACGGCGGCCCGGCCACCTGTTTTGAGCAATCGGATGATCAGCGCCAGAAACAGGTCGGCAGTCTCTTTTGTCTGAAAATGCTTCGGGAAGTTCGACTCGATCCCGTCTTCTTCACGACCGCCGAAAGGAGGGTTGGTGACCACGATATCAACCCGGTCACTCGAGCTATAGCTGATATAGGGGCGCGCCAGGGTGTTGTCGTGACGAACGAAGCTCGGGTCTTCGATGCCATGGAGAAGCATGTTCGTGACACAGAGCATGTGGGGAAGTTGTTTCTTCTCCACAGCCCTCAAGGCTTGCTGCATGGCCTGCTCGTCTTCAACCCTCTTCACGTAATGCTCGCGCATGTGTCGAATGGAGCAGGTGAGGAAGCCGCCGGTGCCACAGGCCGGATCAAGCAGGATTTCGCCGGGCTTGGGGTCGATGCGATCCACCATAAAGGCAGTCACGGCTCGGGGCGTGTAATACTCGCCGGCATTCCCAGCACTCTGAAGGTCTGTCAGAATCTGTTCGTAGATGTCGCCGAAGTGCTTCCGCTCAGCCAAATCGTTGAAATCGACTTGATTGATCTTGTTGATGACCTGCCGCATAAGCTGGCCGGACTTCATGTAGTTGTATGCATCTTCGAATACTTCGCGAACGACCCGACGCCGATCACCAGGAGCACCAGAAAGAGGAAGCTCCTTGAACGTGGGGAAAAGCTCGGAGTTGACGAAGTTTATCAACTCGTCCCCGGTAATTCCTTCGGGATCAGCAGCCCAATTGCGCCACTGGAACTTCTCGGGAATGGGCGACAGATATTCAGACTTGAGGAGTTCTAGTTCCTGGTCTTGGTCATCAAGTATTTTCAGGAAAAACATCCAACAAAGCTGGGAAATTCGCTGAGCATCACCATCAACACCGACATCCTGGCGCATGATGTCCTGGATGGATTTGACTACATTACGAACACTCATGCTACGCCAAAACTCCTACTGATTTTTTTCTTAATAACCTTCGTCATCTCGCACAGAGGGTCATCTCTGTCTGGGTACAGTGCTTCATAAGTTACGGGTGGGAAAAATTTATCATTCCAAAATGTCTTTGGGTTAAACCGAAACTTAGCCACAAGCCTTCGCCCAAAATCTATTTCATAATTTTTATAAAGCTCTTTTTGTCCATAGTCACCCACGTCAGGATACTCACCAAGGAGATATCCTTCTTGCACATGAGGTCGTAACGCAACGGGAGGACATACACTTGCAAGGCGAATTATTTGCAACCCAGCCTCCGCACTTGCTGTGACCGAACCGCTCAAATTTGGAACACCCACAACAAATAGGTAGGCTCTCGTTCTTTTAGTATCAGAAGCAAATGAAGCTGCAATTCTTAGTGAATGAGTAACATCTAGCAGAGGAGTCTTGCAAATTTCGTAATGCTGAATAATTGCCCAACGCAGTATTCTTTTTCGCTTAAGATCCTCTAGACCAAGAAAATTTTTTTCTTCAAAATAACTAAGCAACGATGACTCGGCACACTCTAGTCTCTTAAATCTATCCTCTAATGTCGACGACCTCGGGCTTATAGACTGTGCAGACTTAGCCCTCAATAAACTTGGTTTAAGCGACGACCTTCCTTTAACATCTTCATAATCGCTGGACTGCCCCCTGAATAACAATACATAGTTCTTATTGGCGAACTGAAGTTCGGCAACTTTAGTCGCAAGTTCAATATAACAAGAAACGCCAAGAGGTACGCATTTTCTAATATCGTTACATTTCATTTTTTCAGGAAAGCTGGAACCCTGACGAAAAGAGTACAAACAATCATCTCCGATCATCTCCATAAACTAAGCAACCTCATGGTACAATTCAGCTTGAAGTTCGTGGACGGCCCTTTCGAAGTCAGCGCGGGTGCCGAACTGCTGGATAAGCTGTTTCGGGGTACCCAAGGCGTCGAAAGGTGCGAGTCTTAGGATATTCGGGTCGTCCAAGGCAATGACGCCGGCATCCTGATATTTTTCGAGGAGAGCTTCAAGCACGGCCCGGGCCTGGGGGCCGAATTTCGTGAACACATCCCGTTTACGGACGTTCTCTGTCCTCTCTCGGCGGGTAAGCGGCGGCTGGTCGAAGGCAACATGGCAGATGAGGTCAAAGGGGTCCAGGTCCTTATTGACCTCTTCGGCAAGTGGTCCCAGCGGCAATCCCTCGGCAGCAAGCTCCTCAAGAATGGCCTGTTTGCGTTCCGCCGTATTCCACCGCTGCAGGAAACTCTCGAGGCTGGCAAAATGCTTTTTCAGCGCCTTTTTGGTGAAATCACGAAGGCTCTCGGTGATGAGCTTACCCTGTTCGTCGAGATATTCGACCCGCTCGGCCACAATGACGACCGCGACGTCATCCACGTAAATTTTGCGAGGCTTCTCGCCGCCAGGAAGAATATCGATAATGGGCGGATCAGGATCGACGAGAACTTCCTCGTCTTCACCCGGCTCAGGCGGGATAGGATCATCACCTTCTTCTGTTGGAGGCACGTCGACAGGCGGGACAACAGGATCATCCTCACCGGGCTCGTAGATTTGAACCGGTGCCCCATCGAAGTCGGGGTCCGCAAAGAGGTTGGTCGCCCCCCTGAAGTCGATGATCGTGAAGTAGTACTTCTTCGTGTCCTCATGGATACGGGTACCGCGCCCGACGATCTGCTTGAACTCAGTCATGGACCCGATTTCTTTCTCGAGCACGATCAGCCGGCAGGTCTGGGCGTCCACCCCAGTCGAGAGGAGACGGGAAGTCGTCACCAGGACAGGATACTTTGACTCCGGGTCGATGAAGTTGCCAAGCTGGGCACAACCGTCCGTATCGCTCCCGGTAATCCGCATGACATACTTGGAATTCTCGTCGCACAAGTCCCTGTTCTCGTTGACAAGGGCCTGCCTCATGCGCGCAGCATGTTCCTGGTCCAGACAGAAGATGATCGTTTTCTGAAACCGATCGCCACTTTCACGAAGAAAATCCGAAATCTTCTTCGCTATAAGCTTGGTTCGATCATCCAGGACGAGGTTTCGATCAAAGTCTTTCTGATTGTAAACTCGATCTTCTACTTCGTTGCCAAATCTGTCTAACTTCCCTTTTTCCGGTCGATACCCCTGAACATCGCAGTCGATATGAACCTTGACCACCTTATATGGAGCAAGGAAGCCGTCACGAATTCCTTCCTTGAGCGAGTAGCTATATACAGGTTCTCCAAAGTAACGAATGTTTGATTCGTACTTCGTCTCCTTCGGCGTGGCGGTAAGACCTATCTGGGTAGCGGCCGAGAAATGCTCCAAAATCTCGCGCCAAGCTGAATCCTCGGCAGCACTCCCCCGGTGGCACTCGTCGATGACAATGAGATCGAAAAATCCTTGCGAAAATTCCCGGTAAAGCTTCTGCCGATCTTCCGGTCCGGTGATGGCCTGATACAGGCCCAGGTAGACTTCGTAGGCGGTATCAACGCGGCGCTTTTTATCGATGGCTGTGGGCAAGTCGATTTCGGTACCGTCGGCCCGTTCGATGGTCTTGGAGCCGGTGCTGAGCTTGGCCATGACCGGCCCGAATGGGCGAAAGTCGTTCACCATGGTCTGGTCGATGAGCACGTTTCTGTCGGCCAGGAACAGGATGCGCTTTTTGTAGCCGGCTTTCCAAAGTCGCCAGATGATCTGAAAGGCGGTGTAGGTCTTGCCGGTGCCGGTCGCCATGACGAGGAGGATGCGGTCTTGCCCCTTGGCGATGGCCTCGACGGCAGAATTGACGGCATTGACCTGATAGTACCTGGGAGTCTTGCCGCTCCCATCGTCGAAATAGTCCTGGAGGACGATTCGTTCCGCATCAGGGGTGAGTCCCTTCCAGGTCCGATAGGTATTCCAGAGGTCAGCAGGGGGGGGGAAGGCGTCCAACGCCAAGGTTGCCTCTTTCTCAGGCCGAAGTCCTGTCTTGTCATGGAAGACGAACCCGTCGCCGTTCGAGGAGAAGACGAACGGAATTTCGAGGGTTTCAGCATATTCGAGGGCTTGCTGCATCCCGTCGCCGACGCAATGCTTATTGTCCTTGGCCTCAATGATGGCGATGGGGATGTTCGGCTTATAATAGAGAATATAGTCAGCGCGTTTTTCCTTGCCGCGAGACACAAGCTTCCCACGAACGATGATGCGACCTTTGGTGAAGCCCACCTCTTCCCGAACTTGCAGCATCGTATCCCACCCAGCTTTGACCAGATGGGGAGTGATGAACTTCGTACAAATATCACGTTCGCTCAGGGCTTTCTTGTCCATAGAGGAGATCGCCTTTACGTATTTACGTTCTAGATGACGTATCCGACTTCACAAAACAGCCGACCTCTTGATACGTCAGTTCATCAGAGTTCGGATACATCTTGCATCACTCCTCCGTAGGACTATAAAGGCCACCAATCTTAATCTTCTCTACTTCGTAGACAGAATATTTTTCAGGCCGATCAGACCCAGACTTATGAAACTTAATCCTTGGATTGTCGACTGTAATACCATCTTGATAAATTAATTCATTTTTATGATTAAAAAAACTCGCAACAAACCTCTGGCCTGCCGTCAACTCTGCTTCTATCACATGCCTGTTTCTTGGAACATCGAATGAGACGGTCACAGACTTAGTTAGTTTAGCAGCACTTACATTTGACATGAAAATATTTCTAATCTTAAGTAGATCACCTTTGACTTTTTTGCCTCCGTAAAATGTCAATTCATCCCAACTAGGCAGACCACTAATGTATCGAACCAAATCTATATTTGACAACAAAGAACTTGACATCTTCTGGAGCGTAGGGACTTGACAACCGGACGGACTATTCTCTTCTAGAATCAAAACATATCTAATCAATGCTTGAATATAACGATCAGATTCGGTGGCGCTAGCGACATCATCACTAAGAAGTTTCTTCAAGCTATTAATTGAAATTACATCGCACTTTTCCTCCATTCCTTGTTCTATAACAAAATACTTATTTGTAAAAACAACTTTATGACAAATTTTCTCAAGCGGAAGATGCACACCTACCAAAGAAAGTCGCGCCTGGAGCCTCTCCACCTTTGCAAGCAAATCGCGCGTCAAATCAGCAGACTTCTCAATAACAGTGTCTTCACTGTCAACGTTATTATTTGTGTTGTATTTCTTTTTAAAAATTATCCACTTATTTTTCTTGTCAAAGGAGTTTGGGTTTTCAATCAACATTCCAGAAAAATATTTACTTTCAAAAAGATACACATAGTTATGCGTAAGCAGCATTAAGTCTACTTCGTTTGCGCCACCATCGCCCATCCTTTCTTTGATGCGCTTATTCAGCCACCAATAACAATCAAAAAATGATCCATGATCTGCAACATATTTGGCCAATAAAGATTCGCCCCTTTCTCCGGCAAGAGCAATGTTATCATCTTGATCCGGCTCTCTTTTCTTAATGTGTGGAATTTTGAAAAAGCACTCCGACTTAAAGGGCCGAGAAACACGAGACACCTCATGTTCATCTTCATTCATTTCTTGAGACGACGCTACAGGGGCATTGTCGGTCGCAGCTACTTTTTTTGAGGCAGGACTGTCACTTTTAAGTACGTTAGACAACTTGCCAACAACTAACCCTAAAGCCGCGACTATTGACAGTTCTACAATCATATCTCATCACTTCCAAAGCTTACCCAAGGCCATGAACACAACAAAGACCACACCGAAAAGAACAGCAACCAAAATGATGGCCAATACTTTTTTCAAAAGCCAAAAGGCAAGCACGGCAACCCCAACCAAAACTGCAAGAGTGATAAGGACATCCATCAGTCATCTCTCCACGTTAGCAGCAGTTACTCAGGCAGCAATGCCTAAAATCAACGTCCTTTGACATACACAAGTATTAGTCGAAATTTTTATTTAACCAAGGTGTTCCCATCTCCGAAAAACTCTTTATCCTTCACTGACCACTTTCATCAAGATATACATCTAAGTGCCGAGACAGACTATCATCTCCATTACAAACCTTTACAAGATTTGCAGCATCCTAACCTGGACGGATTTCACCACGGTAGAAGCAATATACTTCGTACAAATGTCACGTTCGCTCAGGGCTCTCTTGTCCATAGAGGAGATCGACTTTACGCACCAGCGTTCTAGATGACGTGCTCGACTTCACAAAATGGCCGGTCTCTCGATACGTCCGTCCCTCCGAGTCCTGGGCATCGTCGCCAGGGCGCGTCAGGAAGGGAAGCTCCACCCGTTTGCAGAAACAGTATTAACTATCCGTTTTCCCCGATATTCCGCAAGGAAAACTGTAGTCGCCTAAAATTGAAGCAGTTCTTCGCAGCGCAGACTTCGAACGAGCAAGATCTTCTGGCACCTCTGCCCCTGTGTCCCAGCCCCAAAGCCCCTCCCTCGGACAGCCCCCTGGTATGCGACCTCCGCCCCCTCCTGGGATTTTTCCAAGCCCCCTGGCTCAAATCCCCACCCCATCCCCAAAATCGCAGGGCGGCCCCGCCCCGGCCCAAAGCCTGATTTTCACCGACGGCCCGTGACCGGGATCCTGGCCCCGGCTATCCTCCCTCCCTGGACCCAATATCCCTGGTCCACGAGGTGAGTGAGTATGCCAACAGAAGCAGGGTCCAACGACAAGGCGCTCGAACTGGTCGAAGAAATCGTCCAGCGGTTTCGCCCGATCGAACAGCTTTTTGACGTCATGGGCGCGGCAGATTCAGGCGTGCAGGGCGTCTTTGTGCGCCGGTGGGCCGAAATAGGCATGCAGCTCACGACAAGTTTTCGGGAATATCTCGAACAAATAACAGCTACTTCCAAAAACAACGACTGAAGTCCTGGTCATTAAACCAGCTTCATGGAGGTCAAAGACATGTGGCTTTTCAAATTATTATCCGGAGTATTCGTCGGTGCTGTAGCTGGTGGAGTCATCAAGATGATCATTAGCGGTGGTGGTGTGATCGTTGGCAGAGAAAATGTTCGAAACGCAATTGAAAAAGAAGAACGGAATCTTCGTGGTCGATTCGACAACCTGAAAGTCACCGAAGACGACCCGAAGTTCTACGAGTAACCGCAACCATACCATACAGGAGGACTTCCCATGGACGACTGGCCGATCATTTTCAGCTACACCCGCGCCCAGGCCATCGCGGACGGCGTCTTGGTCGACGTCACCACCCAGGCGGCACAGATAGGTTTCAAGGTGCACACGGTGGTCACCGACCATCTGTATAATGAATACGTGGTACCGCCGGCCGGACTGGAGGGCGAAGGGCAATCTGTCGAGGGCCGGCTTCACGACCTGCTCTTTCGCTCCCTGATTGCCGCCGCACGAAACGGGACAGGCGACCGCGTCGAATTCGACGTCCTGTTTCTCATGGCACCGGGGCGGTGGGACACGGCCCATGTCGTGGCAGCCATCGGCCCAGGCGACAGGGGCGAG
>JGI24731J21663_1001817_pt1 | contig 14715 bp, 10 predicted proteins | sample EPASupsiteHSE605_FD_21663 | JGI IMG/M metagenome (IMG submission 21663) | reverse complement strand
AAAAGAGACAACCGGATATGCAAATGTTTGTATAGTTCACATTGCGGTCAATCTGCCAGCTGACTTTTTTGCAGGGATTGAACTTGTATCGTATCTTGTCTGCAAGAGCGAGTATTTCTCTTACAGGGGTATGGTTGAACAGCTTCACACCCTCACTGCAGGTCAGATTATCGCCGGCAAGGGCTTTAGTAAACAGAGCATTGTTTTGCATCGGCAGTAATAGTTTGTATGGGAGCAAAAGTAGATGTTTTATTTAGAAAATCTTACAATTTTGGTATATTTGTGATTGATATAGTGTACAAAAATAAACTCAAAAATATTGTGATAGATAACTTCTTTGAAAAAGAAAATCTCCGCTATGCGATGATCGGCAGTGGAAGCTGGGCAACAGCTCTTGTAAAATTGCTACTGAATAACCAACAAGAAATTTCCTGGTATGTAAGAGACGATGAGATGATTGACCATATAAGGCAAACTGGCCATAACCCGTACTATCTTACAGCAGTTCAGTTTGATACAAATAGAATAAAATTAAGTTCAGATATTAACGAGACTATCCGTTCTGCAGATGTACTTTTATTCTGCATACCTTCTGCCTATTTTATGGCAGAAGTTTCAAAAATTGATACCTCATTGAATGACAAATTCATAATTACAGCAATCAAGGGAATCGTTCCTGGTGATAACATTACAGTAGCCGAATATTTCAACCATATTCATAANATTGCTTTTGACAGGATAGGGGTTATTAGCGGACCATGCCATGCAGAAGAGGTTGCAATGGAGAGGCTCTCCTACCTNACCCTTTCGAGCAAACATAAGGAGGTCGCGATAAGTCTATGTGATGTTTTTGCCTGTAATTACATAAAAACAGTTCCTGGAACCGATATATACGGTGTAGAATACGCCGCGGTTCTCAAAAACATCTATGCCATTGCGGCAGGTGTGTGCCACTCTCTATCATATGGCGACAACTTCATGGCTGTTTTGATAACAAGTTCTTTTCATGAAATGAGGGATTTTCTTCATGCATCACATCCTGACCGCACCAGAAAAACCTCAAAAAGTGCATATCTGGGAGACCTGCTCGTTACCTGTTATTCTCAATTCAGCAGAAACAGGACGTTTGGTTCGATGATAGGGAAAGGATACTCTGTAAAATCTGCACAAGTTGAAACCAACATGGTGGCAGAAGGCTATTATGGAGCGAAATGCATTTATGAAATGAACAAGAAATATGGTGTAGACATGCCAATAGCGGAAGCAGTGTACAAGATATTATACGAGGAGAAGTACCGGCGTACATCATTAAACAGCTGACTGAAAAACTACAATAGACAATATTAATACTTAAATATCATGGATAACATTGTTAGACTTAATCTGCAGGCTGTTGTTCCTTTTGTATCGGATAATGAAATGGAACGTTCACTGGAAAAAGCCTTTAATTCGTTTGATATTCTTACAAACAGAAGCGGACGAGGCAATGACTTTCTTGGATGGACCGATNTTCCTTCCAAAACCGACAACTCGGTTTTTAACGATATTTATGATATTGTAAACAGATGGGAGAGAGATGTAGAGATTGTTGTGGTTATAGGAATTGGAGGNTCATATCTTGGNGCCAAAGCTGCAATTGATTCTCTTTCACATTCATTCCAGACCCAACTTGAAAAAANCGACAGACCATCTATTGTATACGCCGGGCAGAATTTATCAGANGAATACTTGTCTGAATTACTGGAACTTCTGGAAGAACGGTCGTTTGCATGCGTGGTCATATCCAAATCCGGCACCACAACNGAACCNGCTGTAGCATTCAGGTTAATCAAGCAGTTGTTGGAACAGAAGTATGGAAGGGCAGAAGCAAGAAGAAGGATAGTCGCAGTTACTGACATTTCCCGCGGAGCTTTGAAAAAACTGGCCGATCAGGAGGGGTATTCAACTTTCGTGATACCAGATGATGTCGGAGGAAGGTATTCCGTTCTTACGCCGGTGGGACTACTTCCGGTGGCACTTGCAGGTTATGATATCAGAAGCATTATGGATGGTGCTCTTGAAATGGAGAGAATCTGTTCTCAACGGTCGGAAAAAAATCCGGCAATAATATATGCTACTATCCGGAATGCTCTTTATTCCAAAGGTAAGAAAATAGAGATTCTGGTTAATTATAACCCTAAATTACAATATTTTGCTGAGTGGTGGAAACAGCTGTTTGGAGAGAGTGAAGGAAAGGAGGAGAAGGGAATTTTCCCTGCATCGGTTAATAATACAACCGATCTTCACTCTATGGGGCAATACATTCAGGAAGGAGAGAGAATCATTTTTGAGACCGTAATTAGTGTTGCAAAGACAAACAGGTCTTTGTCTATCGTAGATGACCCGAACAACATGGACGGATTGAACTTCCTTTCAGGGAAACCTGTGGATGAATGTAATAAAATGGCCGAACTGGGTACAAGAATAGCGCATATAGACGGAGGTGTTCCTAATATACAGATTGAGATTCCATCAATTAACGAGTATAATCTTGGTGCTCTGTTCTACTTCTTTGAATTTGCCTGTGGTATTAGTGCTTATATGATCGATATCAACCCATTTGATCAGCCCGGGGTAGAAGAATACAAAATCAACATGTTTGCATTGCTCGGTAAACCTGGGTATGAAGCAAAGGCAAGAGAACTCCGGGGCAGGTTTCAATGAAATTTTTATCACAGATAGCATCAGCCTTTTATTCGACAGAAGGAGAGAAAATCAAGGACTTTTGTTTTGTGTTCCCTAACAGAAGAGCGGGGCTTTTTTTTCAGAAGTATCTGGGAGAGGTTGCAACTGAACCATTGTTTTCGCCGGCAATTATAACAATCAATGATCTGTTTACACGAATTTCGGGAATTAATATAGTCGACAGATTAGAAGCACTTTACAGACTATATATTCTGTTTGCCGAGTTGTCAGGCTCTAAGGAGAGCTTTGACGAATTCATTTATTGGGGCGATGTTATTCTGGCAGACTTTGACGACGTAGACAAATATCTCATAGATGCAGAAAAACTCTTTGCAAACGTCAAGGACCTGAAAGATATTGATAGTGACTACTCTTTTTTGTCCAAAAGACAACTCGAGGCCGTGCAGACATTCTGGTCAAATTTCCTGCCTGTGGGCGAGAGTGAAAAGAAGTTAAAGTTCAGGGCTGTATGGGAGGTTTTGTATACTTTGTATTCAAGGTTCAGAGAATCACTTGAGGCATCATCCCTTGGGTATGAGGGAATGGTATACAGAATGATTGCAGAGGGTTTTCGAAAAAACGACCAATCTGCAGACAACCTCTTTAAAAGTATCGGAGAATATCGCGGGGTTGTGTTTGTGGGATTCAATGCTCTCAATGAGTGCGAGAAGGTGTTGATGAAAGCTTTGAAAAACAGAGGTGTTGCAGATTTTTATTGGGATTTTGAGGGCGAGCTTATACAGGATGTCAATAATAAGGCCTCTCTGTTTATGAGAGAGAATATTGCTAATTTTCCATCGAGACTCAATCTTGATTTTACAGTAAAACATGAAAGAGAAATTGAGGTTATTGGAATCCCTTCTGCTGTAGGAGAGGCAAAAATGGTATCAAAAATTGTTTCCGGGGTAGGAGGCGGTTTGAATACAGCTGTTGTTCTGCCAGATGAATCACTTCTGATGCCTGTACTATACTCTATACCGGAAAATGTGGAATCGGTAAATGTGACTATGGGGTATCCACTCAGGGCCGGATCCATTGTCTCACTTATGGAAAGCATAATGGCGTTGCAAAAGGGCTCTTTCTACTACAAAAGGGTGCTTCCGGTTTTAAGACATAATTATCTNAAAATGATTGCCGGAGAGGAGGTGAGGTTGCTTATAGAAAAGATTATAAAGGGAAATATGGTTTANGTNGAGCAANCNGAATTTGACAGGCATCCTTTATTGAAGCTTGTATTCAGACATTGCCCCGATATTTCCGGCTACCTTCTTGAAATACTTGAGTATCTTAATAANTCTGCCGAACTTACAAAAATTGAGAAGGAGTTTATATACTATTTCTACACAGCAATTTCAAGGATAAGGGATCTTAAGATTCCTATGAACACAGACACATATTGCAAAGTACTTCATGAGTTCGTTAACAGCACTTCAATACCTTTCAAAGGAGAGCCACTTGCAGGATTGCAGATAATGGGGGTTCTGGAAACAAGAGCTTTGGATTTTGACAATGTCATTATCTGTTCTATGAACGATGGGACTTTCCCTTCAAGATCTCCCGTCAACTCCTTTATCCCGTATAATTTAAGAAAAGGATTTGGATTACCGGACTATGAATTCAAAGACGGAGTGACTGCATACCATTTTTACAGACTGATTTACAGGGCTAAAAAAATCTACCTTCTATACGATACCAGAAGCGAAGGACTTAAAAACGGAGAGAAGAGCCGGTTCATACATCAGCTAAAGTATCACTATCAGGTTCCTCTAAAGGAGCATATTACAACATTCAATATAAGTTCTANCAAAAGAGAACCTGTCATTATTGAGAAGNATCCTGCATTGGTAAAAAGAATNGGCGAGCTGTTCTATAAAGGAGGTGAGCGGGTGCTTTCTGCAAGTTCAATTAATACATATATCGACTGCCCTCTNAAATTTTATTTTCAGTATATNAAAGGGATAGAAGAGGAGGAGAGTGTTTCTGAAGGAGTGGAGGCAGATACATTCGGATCAATTTTTCATAAGGCAATGGAGCTTCTTTACGAAGACTTTAAGGGAAAGTTAGTTACAAGAGAGAGTTTGTCAATTCTGATGAGAAACGACAAAAAAATTGAAGATGCAATAACCGACGCTTTTTTTCAAGTGCTCAAAACAAAAGAGATAAAAGGGCATAATTTACTTATTCATAAGCTTATAACTAGATATGTGCTACAGACAGCAAAGTATGACATTTCAAAGGCACCATTTGAGTATGTAAGCTCTGAACAGAGAGAAAGCTACGATTTTACTCTAGAAGATGGAACGATTGTTCCTTTAAAGGGATTCATTGACAGAATTGACATTAAAGAGGGGACAAAAAGAATCATAGATTATAAGACAGGCAGCGGTGACCTTAAGTTCAGAACGGTACAGGATCTTTTTGACACTACGTCCAGACAGAGGAACAAAATCGCAATGCAGATGATTCTGTATGCTTTAATGTTGTATGATAATAAACCTGTAATAATAGCACCATATCTTCTTAGGGAGTTGTTTAAAGAGGATTCAAGTTTAGAAATGATTGTTGACAAGGAGCTTCTGGAAGAATTTTCAGGTTCGTTAAACAATACACTGCTAAAAATATTCGACTCTACTTCGCCATTTATACAAACAGATGATATAGTTAGGTGCGGATATTGTCCTTTTTCCGTAATTTGCAGATAATATGGGAAATCTGAATATTTTAAAAGCATCTGCAGGTTCGGGAAAGACACATAATCTTACCAGGGAATACCTTAGATTACTCTTTAAGAGCGACAACGCATACAAGCATATCCTGGCTGTTACTTTTACCAATAAAGCAACTGACGAGATGAAAAGAAGGGTACTTGAAGAGCTGTATAAAATGTCTGTTTCTGACCCGATTGCAAAAAAAAGGCTCATAACAATCCTCCATGATTACTCTTCATTTTCAATTAGCACCATAGACAGGTTCTTTCAACAGACAATGAGGGCATTTGCAAGAGAAATTGGAAAAAACAGCTCTTACAGTGTTGAACTTGATCAAGATATGGTGTTGGCAGAAGCAATTGACCAAATGATTCTTAACCTTGACAAAGAGGAGAGTTCGGAGTTGCTTGACTGGCTCATCTCATACTCCTATGATTCTATTGAGAGCGGAAAATCGTGGGACATTAAGAAAGGAATCAAAGAGTTGGCAGAACAGATATTCAAGGAGGCGTTTAAGATTAAGAACATTGAGCTGGGTGACAAACTTACTGGAAAAAAGGAGTTGGCAGCCTATAAGAAAGTGGTTGGTAATGTAATTTTGAAATTTGAAAGCCAACTGATTGATATTGGAAAAAGAGCATTGAAAATCATTGAAAGAAACAATCTTGTTATAAGTGATTTTAAAGGCGGTTCCCGTTCTCCGCTCCACTATTTTTCAAAAATTGCCGCAGGCACTACATCTTCACCAACAAATACATTCAAGGAACTTCTCGATAATCAGGTCAATTGGTACAAAAACACCCTCGCAAAAACAGACCCATCTCTCTGTCACTCTATAGAAAATGCTTATGATGACGGACTCAACGATCTTGTAAGAGAAATTGTAAATTTGACAGATGAGTGGAGAGAATACAATTCTGCCAAGGTTACAGACAATAATATCTATTCCCTTGGAATATTGCTTGACATAAATAAATATATTCAGAAATATTCAAAAGAGAATAACGTGGTACTCCTTTCGGAAACCACAGAACTCCTGAACAAGATAATAGATGGCAGTGATACCCCGTTTATATACGAAAAAGTAGGCAGTAGAATAGATAATTTCATGCTTGACGAGTTTCAGGATACATCACTTATGCAGTGGCAGAATTTTAAACCACTTATACAGAACAGTCTTGCTGCAGGCAATGACAATCTCATTGTAGGAGATGTCAAGCAAAGTATATACCGATGGAGAGGTTCCGACTGGAACCTTCTGAACAGCGATATCTACAATGATTTTGATAGCACTCAGATAAAGGAGAGACAACTCACAGATAACTGGCGATCATCTGAGAATATAATAAAGTTCAACAACGATTTTTTTACTTATGCTGCCTCTATCTGCGACAATATTCTGGGAGAGTCAGAAATATCCACAGCAGAGGTATACAAAGAAGTAAAACAAACTGTTGCTCAACGGAGAAAAGGGAATGAGGGTCATGTCCAATTGAAATTTATAGAAAACGAAAATGGAGAAAACTGGCACGAAGCTGTACTAAGCAAGATTGCACCTTCTCTGGATAAGTTACTGGAAAACGGATATAAGTATAACGACATCGCTTTTCTCGTAAGAAAAAACTCAGAAGGAGTAGAGATAGTAAATTTTCTGATAGACAAAGGGTATCCTGTAATATCAGATGAGGCTCTTCTTATATCTTCTTCAATAAGTGTAATGAAGATAGTTACAATTCTCAGGTACTGCAACAACCCAAAAGATCCCATCAATAACTTGATTGCAGATTATGAGAATATTACACTCAATAAAGACAATTTTCCTGAGCATCTCCCATTGTATGAAATGTGTGAGAAAATAGTATGTGATTGGCTGGGAGATATTGACCTTTCCGAAGCGGCCTTTGTGCAGGGTTTTCTGGACACGGTTCTTGATTATGTCAAAAACAACAGATCTGATCTAGCATCTTTTCTTGAATGGTGGAGTGAGAAGAGCTCAAAGATTTCTCTATCTTCACCAGAGGGACAAGATGCCATAAAGGTTCTGACAATCCATAAGGCAAAAGGCTTGGGAATGAATGTTGTAATAGTCCCATTCTTTGAGATAACACTAGATCATTCATCCCAAAACAGAAGTGTAATCTGGTGCGAGCCCAATGTCGAACCATTCAATGGCGTGCCATTTATACCGATTGTCTATGGAAAGAATCTTCAGGAGACAATTTATGCTAAGGACTATCAGAGGGAGAGGCAAAAAGCATTCATAGATAACCTGAATACTGCATACGTAGCTTTTACAAGAGCCAAAAAGGAACTACTTGTCTTTGCCAGGAGAGCAAAGAAACCTGAGGAACCTAAGTCTGTGTCAGACATTCTGTACAAATATTACATGGAAGAACTTGATGAAAGGCAGGAAATATGTATAGGAGACTGGTCTTTGGCAGGATCTCAGGATCTCCTACCGGTAAGTGAAATTGAACTCACCGGTTTTCGTTCAATTCCCATTGGGGACAGATTAAAACTCTCTCTTAACTCTTCTGACTTTTTTGACAAAAGCAGTAAGAGAAACTTCGGCCTTATTATGCACGATGTATTATCCAGAGTATTTGTAGAGAAGGACTTGCCGGATTCAATACAGTCTTCGGTAAAAAAAGGGGAGCTTAAAGAAGGAGGAATACCATTCTATGCTGCTGCAGATGAATACTATGCTAGAGAGTGTCAGAGACAGACATTGGTTTGATGGCTCCAGTAAAGTGCTTAATGAAATTGAAATTATCGAACCGGGAGGAAGAATATACCGCCCCGACAGAGTATTGATGAGTTCAGAAATAACAGTGATCGATTTCAAGTTTGGTTCAATAAAATCTTTGTCCCATGAGAGACAGGTGGCCAGATACATGAGCCTGATAAGGGGAATGGGAACTAAACCAGTTAAAGGATTTCTTTGGTATCTTGAAGACAATGAGATTATAGAAGTTATATAAACTGCAATTTACAGGTTTTTCAGGTACTCTTCTATTGTCTTGAACGGGGCATCTTTTAATAAGACAACTTTGCTTTTGTCAAGCAGGTAGATGGCAGGAGTAGGTCTGAGATCGTACAATGGCCCTTCGGATAATTTCTTCTCCTTGTCACAACCATTTATCCACTTCTTATTCAGATGAGGCACCTCTTGCATCCATCGCTCATAGTCCACTCCTGCGTACATAGTAAGGACTTTTACAGAAGAACTCTTCTGAGAAAGTACTGCAGAAGCTTTCATCTCTTCCATAACTGTTTTGCATGTTGGACAATCCGGGTCAAAAAACATTAATATTGTATAAGCAGAGTTAATTCCATATAGGCTCCTCATGCTTCCGTCTTCCAGAACGAATTTGAAATCAATAGCCTTGGTTCCGACCCTGTTTCTGTATGCCAGATCAAGCTGATATTGCATCTGAACTCTCTCTGCATCAGAATATTTTCCTGATTTTAGATATTTCTCAAGAATAAATATATAAAGTTCTTCATTTCTGTAAATTGAGTTTGGTGAATAGAATGCTGCTTCAAACATCTCCCGGAAGCGGGACGTTATTTTCGGATTGCCATTCAACGCACTGTCAACCAGTTTGCCTACAGAACCGATTGCGGCATCGGGTGCTGCCGACACTAGGTAATCGACATAGGCACTAAAATGAACATTCAGATTCTGAATATTTTGAAGATATGAAGTATCCTGAAAATTCATCATTTTCCAGAAATGGTCAACAATATATTTGCTTCTCTCTCCTGGCTCCGTAATCATTGCCGGAACATCTATCATTTTTAGGGGAATAAATGTACTCCCGGTTTTTCCTTTATTGTTGTCGCACGATAAAATACATGCAATTGAACACAGAATGATTATCGATTTTTTCATAGTGGAAAATTATATTCTTATCTAATGCAAATTTACAAAACTTGTTAGGATTTTTTTTGTTTATTCCTTATATTTAAATGATAAAGTTATATAATGATGAATAAATCGAATATAGGTCTTATTGGTCTGGCTGTTATGGGAGAGAATCTTGTCCTTAACATGGAAAGCAAGGGTTTCAGGGTTTCTGTCTACAACCGGACATTCGAAGTTACAGAGAAATTTTTACAAGGACGCGCAAAGGGAAAGAATATCGAGGGCTATGCAAATATCAAGGAGTTGGTTGATTCTCTTGAGTCACCCCGTATGGTTATGTTAATGGTGAGGGCAGGAGATGCAGTAGACCAGATAATTGACTCGCTTATCCCTCTCCTTTCACCCAACGATATCATAATTGACGGAGGAAACTCCAACTTCACGGACAGCTCAAGAAGAGTAAGTTACGTTGAATCAAAGGGTCTTTTATATATTGGAGCGGGTGTATCTGGCGGAGAAGAGGGCGCTCTAAACGGACCTTCTATAATGCCAGGCGGTTCTGCAAAGGCATGGCCTTTTGTAAAACCCATTTTCCAAAGCATAGCTGCTAAAGCCGATGATGGAACACCTTGCTGCGAATGGGTTGGTGGCGGAGGAGCCGGACACTTTGTGAAAATGGTTCATAATGGTATAGAATATGCAGACATGCAGTTGATTGCAGAGGCATATTCTGTTATGAAACAGATGGTTCACCTGAGCAACCAGGAGATAGGAGAGAAGTTTTCTGAGTGGAACAAAGGGAAATTGCAGAGTTATCTTATAGAAATAAGTTCTCTGATTATGAAATATCAAAATGCCGAAGGAGAATCTCTGATAGATAAAATCTCCGATACTGCCGGACAGAAGGGAACTGGCAAATGGTCGGTTATCAATGCAATGGATCTTGGAATTCCATTAAACCTTATTGCGACTGCAGTTTTTGAAAGATCCCTATCTGCCAGGAAAGATATCCGATCAGAAGCATCCAGAGTATACAACAGGGTGAGAGATACATTTACCACCCCCGACATAACAGAAATCCATGACTCATTGTATGCATCTAAACTTATCTCTTATGCACAGGGGTTTGAACTTATGCAGAAGGCATCTGAAGAGTTCAAATGGAACCTCAACTATGCATCCATAGCCAGGATATGGAGGAATGGCTGTATAATCCGTTCGGGGTTCCTTAATCATATTGCTGAGTCATACGAGTGTTATCCGACCCTTAAAAATCTCTTACTGGCACCCTACTTCAAAGAGGAGGTGATAAATGCCCTTCCTGCGTGGAAATCGCTTGTTTCCAAAGCTGTGCTTGCAGAAATACCGGTGCCTGCATTCTCTGCAGCAATCAATTACTTCTATTCATTTACAACAGAGAGGTTGCCATCAAATCTGCTTCAGGCACAAAGAGATTTTTTTGGAGCCCATACATTCGAAAGGGTTGACCGGCCTAAAGGAGAATTTTTCCATGAAAACTGGACAGGAGAGGGAGGAGAGACAAGTTCCCGTAACTATAATGTTTAAGCAGAAATAATAAAATAATGAAGAACCTTACTATGGTAATATTCGGTGGCTCAGGCGACCTTACCAGAAGAAAACTGATTCCTGCACTATACAGACTATACAAGGGACGGAGGTTGCCAAAGACTTTCAAAATACTGGGTGTCGGAAGGACCGGATATGACGATGAAAGTTACAGATCACATCTGAAAAAAAACATAACAGAATTTGTAGAGGATAAGGAACGGGACAATAGCTCAGTTGATATCTTCCTTTCATTTGTCCACTATCTTTCAATGGACCAGTCTCAGGAACAAGAATATACATATCTAAAGGAAAAAATTGAGCAAATTGATGATATCGCAAGTAATTATCTCTTTTATCTGGCCACCCCACCCTCACTCTACGAAAGGATACCCCTTTTTCTTAAGAGCGTCGGTTTAAATAAGGGAAGGATAGTGGTCGAAAAGCCGTTCGGATATGATCTTAAATCGGCAGTCAGGATGAACGCAATTTTCAAAAGCGCATTTTCTGAAGAGCAAATATTCCGTATCGACCATTTTCTTGGAAAGGAGACTGTACAGAACATATTAGCTCTTAGGTTTGCAAATGGAATTTTTGAACCTTTGTGGAACAGAAATTACATTGACCGTGTTGAAATAACAGCGGTTGAGAATCTTGGAATAGAAAACAGAGGTGGTTTCTATGACAGCACTGGTGCTTTGAGAGATATGGTACAGAATCATCTTGTCCAGCTTCTTGCTTTGGTTGCAATGGAGCCACCTGTGGCATTTAACGAAAAAGAGTTCCGAGACGAGGTGGTTAAAGTATACAGATCACTCAAACCCATGAATAATAAGGAGATTGCCAAGAACGTAATTCGCGGGCAATATATGGGGGTTAACAAAACAATCAAAGGGTACAGAGAGGAGAAAAGTGTTGATGCTGCTTCGCATACAGAAACATTCCTTGCAATGAAAATCTTTTTGGCAAACTGGAGATGGGAAGGGGTTCCCTTTTACATTCGCACAGGAAAACAGATGCCTACAAAAGTTTCAGAAATAATAATCCATTTCAAGAGTACTCCTCACAGGCTATTCAGCAGCAGAGAGGAGTGTCCGGAACAAAATCAGCTGATTATAAGAATACAGCCAAATGAAGGGTGTGTGCTCAAATTCGATATGAAGGTTCCCGGTAGCGGATTCGATGTCAAACAAGTTCCAATGGAGTTTACCTTCGACAAATTGGGAGGTTTGCCCATGGAAGATGCATATTCAAGGTTGCTGGAAGATTGTATCAGCGGAGAGACCACATTATTTACAAGAAGTGATGCTGTTGAGGAGAGTTGGAAATTTTTTGACCCGGTCTTAAAATTCTGGAAGGACAATAGTGATGTTCCCTTGTATGGTTATCCTGCAGGAACCTGGGGTCCATTAGAAAGTGAAACTATCATTGATGGTGAAAAAAAATGGACAAATCCATGTAAAAATCTGACAAATACAGATTTATATTGTGAACTCTAAACAGTATTTAATAACATGAAAGAGGCAACTCATTTAACCGAGCATCTTATACAATGCATTACTGATAAATTTACTGTTGACAGTAGTCCAGAATCAAGATTTTATCTTGCAATCTCAGGAGGTACGAGCCCCATGAACCTTTTTAGTTTATGGAGAGGTGATTTCATTGAAAAAATACCATGGAAAAGAATTGAATTATTCTGGGTAGATGAAAGGTGTGTACATCCAAATGATTCTGAAAGTAATTATGGACAGGCAAAAAAGCATTTACTCGATCACATATCTATCCCTGAGAACCAAATTCATCGTATTCGTGGAGAAGAAGACCCTTCATCCGAAGCAGAAAAGTATTCAATGCTGGTACTTAGTATGTTGCCCTGCAGGGACGGCGTTCCGATATTTGATTTCGTTGTTTTAGGTGTTGGTGATGATGGACATACCTCCTCAATATTCCCGGGTCAGGACAATCTGTATAACTACAAGTATCCGTATTCAAAATCAATAAACCCGAATACTGGCCGGAACCGTGTGGCTATGACCGGCTTACCCATAACAAGAGCGGAAATGACTGCGTTCTACATTACAGGAGAAGAAAAGACGTTAATCATGAATGCCATTTACAAAAGTGACAGCGATACTGAATATCCTGCAGGGTATATGCTTAAAAACGCAATAAACTGTAAAGTGTTCTGGGACAAATAGAAAGGTAGATATGCCTGTTTCCTGCTACCTTTTATAAACCCTAACATAATCAATGTCGTGGAACTGAGGAAATACAGTCGTTGAGTCAGGATCACCCGGCCAGCTTCCGCCTATTGCTGTATTCAGAATAAGAAAGTGATCATTATGAGGAACTCCTTCGACTGCTGTATGAATAAGCTTCCCGTCGAGGTACCATTTTATTGCATTGACATCCCATTCAAGAACATAAAGATGAAAATCGTCGGAATATGACACATCTCCCCTTATTGTGGCAGAAGATGTTTTCTTGACACCTTGAAAAGAGTAATAATGAAAGGTAGCGTACAAAACTTTTGGCTCGTGACCAAGGAATTCCATTATATCAATTTCGCTGTACCATGGTCTGTATTCCGGAATGGAACTCTCTTTTCCATTGGCAACTGCTTCGCTCATTACATATTCCATCTGCCAGTCCCTGTTTTGTGGATAAAGCCAGTAAGCGGGCCACAGACCTTTGCCCACAGGTAGTTTCCCTCTTATCTCAATTCGTCCGTATGTTATTGCCAGCTTGTCCTTTGTGTCAAGGCGTCCGCTTGTATAATGCTTGTTCCCGAAATCTCTTACTCGGCTTCTTATGCGAAGACACCCGTTTTCCAGATATACATCATCCGGTACATAATACTGGAGTTCATTGTGTTTGCTTGTCTCTCGGGTAAGCACGTTCCATTTGGCCAGATCCAGTGTCTTTCCATTGAACTCATCGTTCCATATCATTTTCCATTCTTTCTTGCCACCATCATTCGATTTCTGACTGTATGCATCAGAAGGTAAGAAATATAGCAGAGATATAAAAACCAACAAGAATTTAAGATGTCTCATAATGCAGATTATTAAAAATTAGTCTTTACAAATATATGATTTTTTAAATTACTATATTTGCAGTGTGTATTTATACAAGCCAGAATGAATTTTTATAGCATACTTTTATTAGTAATCTCATTATTGACATTTATTCTGTTAATCTTTACCTACAGGCACAGGAAAACAGAGGGAACACTCTACTTCTTTCTTCTGCTCTTCTCCATTGCATTTTTCTCCTTCTGTTACGCATTTGAAATAAACAGTGTCGACATTGACAATAAAATGCTCTGGTTGAGAATAGGCTACATTGGGTTATCTTCCATATCTCTCTTCTACATGTTGTTCATTATTAGTTTTGTTGGAAAAAGAGCATGGTTATCAAGAAATGTGTTGATATTTCTCTTAACATTACCTGCATTGGTGCTGTTGTTCAATTATACTAATGATTTGCACCACCAGTTTTATACCAGTATATCTGTCAAGGATACGGGATCCTTCTCAATTCTCGTCCTTAAAAGGGGCTTTCTTTACTGGCTCATTATCATATACTCATATGTTTTCAATCTTGTTGCGACATTTCTTTTACTGCAGATTATTTTAACAAAGAGAGGCGTATTCAGGTCGCAATCACTGTTGATGCTGTTTGCATCCTTACCTCCATGGATTATAAACACATTATATGTTCTAAGACATAGTCCGCAAGGTATTGATCTAAGTGCATTCGGATTTTTCTTTACTGCAATAGTCATGTCAATCGGACTTTTTCAGTTTCATCTTTTAGGTTTCATGCCAATTGCTCTGGACAATG
>JGI24731J21663_1001805_pt1 | contig 14828 bp, 10 predicted proteins | sample EPASupsiteHSE605_FD_21663 | JGI IMG/M metagenome (IMG submission 21663) | reverse complement strand
CATTTTGTATCTGAATTTCTGAAAAATTTCTTCTCTGAATTTAAAGCCAACATTGCTCATTATCCAATTGTAGAAATGGCTTGAGTTTTGAGACAGCCTGATTTGCAGAATTTTTAGATAGCCATTTTGAAAATCAGTTGTCCTGCATTACCTGTAGATCATTTGAAGAAGTAGAGATTCCGATAACAGGCCTTATATTCTCAGAGCATACTGGATGTTTTTGCCTTATTTTCTTTTTCTTCCCAAAGGTAATCTCATTAAGAGGCCTTGCCCAGATAGTATCGAGTTCCTCAGCAAGAGCTGAAGGCACGCGCCTGACTCCTACCTGCAGGGAGGTTATAACAAACGGATTGTCATTTGTGGCTTTTCCGGCATCCAGAACTATTTCCTCATCTTCGGAAAGAACTTCTCCTGCGTTCAGTTTTACCCAGCGAGTGAAAGGATGTTCTATCCTGTTTACAAAAACCCTTACGCTTATTTTCTTAGGTATGTCCACACTTGAGGCAACGTACATGAGCCCGCATTGCAGGCAGTGAATTAAGGGGTTTTTTCCAAGTTTTACCAGTTCATGAGATACTTTCTCCTCAGGAGAACATGAGGGGCACTCTATATTGATATGTTGTGTCATTGCAAGTCTATTCTCAAAATCTCTTTTATTCTATTTAATAATTTTGTAAAGCTTTTTATATCTATATTAGGAATACTCTTTCCTTTTTCCTTCTTCTTTTCTGGCTATCAAAAGTTTTATTATAACGAAATGCATAATCTAACATCTCATTATTGAGATGCATCTCAAAATTAAGATGGGTGCCGACAGTGCCTGACATTGAACACCTGAAGAAACTTGCCCTTATAGGAGCAGTAAATAAAACCATTAAGGTCTCTTCGAGTGAGTTTCAAAAGCATACCGGGGCAAGCTCCAAAACTGCAGCAAGAAAGCTAAAGCAGCTGGAAGAAGAGGGACTGATCGAAAGGAAGATCGTTCCCGGTGGCCAGTTGATAAAAATGACAGAAAAAGGAATTGAAATTCTTAAGAGTGAATATCTGGAGTACAGCAGTATCTTTTCTCCGGAGTCTGATATCTTAGAACTTGAAGGAAACGTGCTTAAGGGCCTTGGTGAAGGCCAGTATTATGTAAACATCCCAGGGTATAAGAAACAATTTGAGGAAAAATTGCATTTCGTACCTTTTCCCGGAACTCTAAATGTGAAGCTTTCCGAAAACAGTTCAGCCCTTCGAAGTCTACTACGGGAAATGCCAGCTATCAAGATAGAAGGCTTCAATGACGGAGAACGCACTTTCGGAGGCGGAAACTGCTATTTGGTTAATATCGGCGGTATAGAGGCTGCCGTGGTAGCCCCTGAAAGGACACACTACCCTTCAGATTTGATTGAGATCATTGCACCGGTAAAATTAAGAGATACCCTGAAATTGGAAGATGGAGACAGAGTTGTGATACAGGTAAAAAAACAGGGTATGGAGAGCCAAGAATGAGTGGAAGTACGGTATATGAGTGTCTTACGTACAGAAATGAGAATATCAACCGGGCGCTAGAAGCTCTGCGGGCCGGAAAAATGATCCAGATTTATGATTCGGACTCCAGAGAAGGGGAAACCGACCTTGTAATCCCTGCAAAAGTAGTGACCTACAAAGATGTGAAGTGGATGCGAAAAGATGCAGGAGGCCTTATTTGCGTAGCAGTGGACCCTGTGGCATCAAGACAACTCAAGCTGCCTTTTATAGCAGAGCTTGTCCGAGAAGCCAGCAAAACCAGCGACGTTCTCGGTGAAGTTGTGGAGAAAGATGGGGACCTTAAGTACGATTCGCATTCTTCCTTTTCTCTCTGGGTCAATCACAGGGATACCAGAACCGGTATCCCTGATAATGAAAGAGCTCTTACTATCCGGAAAATCGGGGAGATTACAGAAAAAAAACTAGCAGGAGACGGGGTCCACTTCGGAGACGAGTTCAGAACTCCGGGACACGTGGCTCTCCTGAGAGCTGCCGACGGACTTCTAGATGAGCGTAAGGGACAGACCGAGCTTTCAGTTGCCCTTGCCCGCATGGCTGGAATCACCCCTGCAATGGTGGTCTGCGAAATGCTGGACGATGAAAACGGGAAGGCCCTTTCCAAAGAAATGGCAAAAGAGTACGGTAAAGAACACGAGCTTGTATTTCTGGAAGGGCAAGAAATAATGGAAGCTTATATGACCTGGACAGGTTCAGAATAACAATTCACTTTTCCTTTTTTCTTCTTTTTTTAATTCTTTTTTGCTTTCACTCTTGATTTTTTTCTTTTTCAAAACGCAGAATTTTATATAAAGCTGAGTTAGTATATATTTAATAGTTTTTTGATAGCTTCTAACTGCATTAAGTCTTTTTTATTTACTGCTTTATATTCAGGTTTCATACAGTTCGATACATCGGAGGTTCAGATTACGTTACGGAAACTCAGAAAAATCCAGCAAGTTCTTGTCTATGTACTATTTCTGAACCTTGCAGTTGCGTTTGCCAAAATCATTTACGGAACTCTAACCAGCACACTAAGCATGGTTGCAGACGGCTATCATTCTCTTTTTGACGGAGTTTCTAACATTATAGGATTGGCTGGAAGTTTTATTGCAGCCCGCCCTCCGGACAGTGATCACCCTTATGGGCACCAGAAATATGAAACCGTAGCCTCTGTTTTTATCGCCTTACTACTGATCTTTGTGGGCGTTGAAATCTTCCAGAACGCTCTCAATCGTTTCCTTATTCGAAGCACGCCAGAGGTCACAGTTGTAAGTTTTCTCGTAGTGTTCGGGACAATGTGTATTAACTATCTGGTCACACGATATGAATATAGACAGGGTGTATCCCTAAGGAGTCAGGTGCTTATAGCAGACTCCATGCATACGAAAAGTGATATTTATGTTTCCCTCTCGGTCATAGTAAGCCTGGCTGCCATAAAGCTAGGTTTCCCTCTTATGGACCCTCTAATCGCTTTAGTGATTTCTTTTCTGATTTTCAGGGCAGGATTCAGAATTATTAAAGAGAGCTCAAGGTCCCTTCTGGATATGTCCAGGATTGAGGAGAAAGAAATCTGTGAACTGGTTATGGGAGTCGAAGGGGTAAAGGGCTGTCATAAGATCCGGACCCGTGGAAGCATTGGGGACATCAGGGTCGACATGCACCTGCTTGTTAGGCCTGATATACCTCTTGAGGATGCACACCTTATCTCTCACAGGGTCAGCAAAAAACTGAAAGGGGAATATAAAGATATTTCGGATGTAGTTGTACATATCGAGCCCTTCATACCACAACCCGAAGAATCAAATAGCAAAAAAACCAGTTAAGATGCATGGCTGGAAACGTTTTCGGGCAGATGTTTCAAATCACCACCTGGGGCGAGTCCCACGGTAGGGCTGTAGGTGTTGTGGTAGATGGATTGCCTGCAGGGCTTCCTTTCTCCGAAACTGACATTCAGAAAGAGCTGGACAGAAGGCGTCCAGGGCAGAGTGAGGTTTCCACTCCCCGACGCGAGGCTGACAGGGTGGAGATACTTTCTGGAGTTTTCGAAGGAATGAGCACAGGCACTCCTGTTTCTATGCTAGTCTGGAACTCGGATGCCAGGTCATCGGCTTATGATGCTATAAAAGATACTCCTCGCCCGGGACATGCCGATTTTACCTACATGGCCCGTTACGGAATGAGGGATCACCGTGGGGGGGGCAGGTCTTCAGCCCGCGAAACAATAGGCAGAGTTGCAGGCGGAGCCCTTGCAAAACTCCTGCTTTCCAGATTCGGAATCCAAATTGCCGGACATGTGCTCGAACTAGGCGGAATTCGGGCAAAAACACTTTCTTTTGAAGAAATCCTTGAAAATGTGGAAAAAACCCCGGTTCGCTGTGCAGACCTCGAGGCTGCTGAAAAAATGCTTGAAAAAGTTGCAGCCCTGCGGCAGGAAGGAGACAGCGTCGGAGGCATTGTCGAGCTTATTGTAAGAGGCGTGCCTGCAGGCTTAGGAGAGCCTGTATTTGATCGGCTGGATGCAGACCTTGCAAAGGCCCTTATGAGTATTCCTGCAGTCAAAGGCTTTGAAATCGGAGCCGGGTTTGAAGCTGCCCGCTTGCGCGGAAGTGAAATGAACGATCCTTTCCGTATTGAAGATGGAAAAATAACCTGTTCGAGCAATAATGCCGGCGGCATCCTTGGAGGAATTTCAACAGGTCTGGATATCGTCTGCAGGGCAGCAGTAAAACCTACTCCTTCCATAGGAAAAGTCCAGCAAACTGTTGACCTCAAATCCCGAGAAAACACCGAAATCGCGATCAAAGGACGGCATGACCCCACGATCCCTCCGCGTATGGTGCCGGTTGCCGAAGCCATGGTTGCCCTTGTACTTGCCGATCACATGCTGAGGAGCGGATTTATCAATCCAAGAACTTTGCTGGAATGAAGGAAATAATGTTCAATAGTGGAGTAACTCACCAGAGTAGTAGCCCTGTAAACTAATAACATACTGTCACAAATAGACTCATCAGACAAAGACAGATGCCTTACCCATGTTGATTTGCGGCTTCTCTTCCCCAATTCATTCCAATCATAAACACTTTCCGCCGCAAATTACTTTCTTTTAATTCCTAAAAAACGATGTGATTCGACTCAGATAACTTCTACTTTTTTGCCAATTTTTATTAATAGTCAGACAATTTGAGACGTAACAATCTATATTTCGGATGCGCTGGCTGAAACTCCGGCGTAAGGGACTTTAGAGTCTCGCACATTTCTTTTTTATTTATCCTTTGGAAAATACTTGCGGCAGGTATGATCATATAAACTTTATGTCCAAAGTCTCTAACAATCAGAAATTGGAAGTCTATTATAGACTCGAAAACAGACATGAGAGGAGTATGAAAACTATCAGTTTGACGATCTAACTAGGAAAACTTATAAAGAGTTGATCAAAAGTAGTTTATAGAGTTTAAATGTACTTTTCAGGATTATTTGAACTCCACGTTCCCGAAGGCATAATAGTCTTGTTTCATTGATGCGATCCAAGTTTGACAGAAGTATAAATATTGAGATATTGAGATATTGAGATTTTTTTCAATAGTCTCTATGCTTCTGTTTTCCTACTTATGATTAAAATTTTTTTAATAAGTGGACGAACTACAGTGTTTATTTAATTTTTTTTAATTTTTTTATAAATTTGCCTGCTAAACAAAAATCAAAATGTGAGGGATTCTACTTGAAAATAAGGGCAATGATAGTTATCTGCCTGCTGGCAGCGTCACTGATATTCGGATCAGGCTGCATTGATAGCAGCGAGCCGGTTAAAGAAACCAAACTGGAGGAAGTAACAGACAATCAGAATAGTTCTTTTTCCAAATCCTACAGTAAAGAAAATCTGCAATTCGAAGCAAAAGTTTCTCCTTATTCTCTACCTCTGGAAGCTTCCGAAATAGCAAATTATGATAGTTTCACTCAGGAAGTTCCCCTGACGAATGAAGGCAGGGATTTACTATACAAAAATGGATTTGTTGTAATTGAAAATTTATTTGATGCAGAGCTAATAAACGAAACTTACAGGGATCTGAAAGTAGCTGACGTTCCGATCTTTATCACATCGGATTCCCTTCTTCACCTTTACCACATTCAGTTTGATGAGACCTTAAAAAGGGTCGAAGAAAAGGAGTTTTACGACGACCTTTGGAAACTTGACAAAGCTTTGCTTGAAGCTTCCATAGAGGATTATAACGAGGCAAAAGAAAATAATTCTTCATCTGAAGAAGTAACGGAAGCTGCAAGAAGAAATGTTGCATACTTTGCCGTGGCTTTGAGTCTTCTTGAACCGAAACCTGATCAGATAGGGCAATCATGGGAAGATTCAGAGAAAATTGTACTCTTCGATTCTGAGGACGCGAAACAGTACAGTGCCGAAGTTCCTTCGTTTGTAAAAAATGACGTCGAAGCCGAGCTGGCCCTTATAGAGGCTAATGAAGGCTTTGAGATCTCTCCTATTTTCAAGTACGATGAAGATTACTCTCAGTACATCCCACGGGGGCACTATACATATTCTGAGAAATTAAAGAACTACTTTAAGGCCATGATGTGGCACGGTAGAATAAGTATGCTGCTCCAGCCGGACATGATTTCTGCAGAAGAATCAACGACAGAAGGCTCAGCTGCAGAAGAATCAACGGCAGAAGAATCCGTATTGGAAGTATCAGAAAATGAAGCAAGCATTCAGACTATACAGGCCCTTTTAATTTCTGACCATTTTGACAGGGACAAAGACCTCCGGACCGGATGGGACAGAATCTATGATGTGACGGCTTTCTATGTCGGTTTTTCCGACTACCTCGGGCCCTATGAATATGCAAAAGCTCTGGATACTGTTTTTGGAAACGATAGAAAAGAAATAAGCTTCGATAACGAAAACCTTACTGCGCTAAAAGCGGAATTGGCAAGATACGAAAGCCCGAAAATCTACGGCGGAACAGGGGAAATAATTTCGGCAGGCTCAGAGACTGAAAACGAAACTCTTGAAGCCACAAAAGGGTTCAGGTTCATGGGTCAGAGATACACGCCAGACTCGTATATCCTCCAGAAGCTCAGTCCTCCTGCCCTGAATATCATGGATCTTCTCGGTTCTGGAAGAGCCAGAGAACACCTAAAAAATATGGGTATCTCCGAAAATGAAGAATATAAGGAACGCCACGTATCTCTGGAAAATGAATTTGGAGCTTTTGATGAAGAGGACTGGAATGAAAACCTCTATTGGGCTCAACTGTACGCTTTAAAGCCTCTTCTTGTAAGCTACCCAGAAGGTTATCCTACTTTCATGCAGACCGAAGCCTGGGAAGATAAGCAGCTTAACACGGCCCTTGCTTCCTGGACCGAGCTCAGGCATGATACTATTCTCTATGTAAAGCAGGCTTACTTCACAGGTCCGCCCTATAATCCGGAGGAAAAACGTGTAGAAGGATATGTGGAGCCGGTGCCTGAATTCTATGCCAGGATGCTTGCCCTTACAAAAATGGCACATAACGGGCTGGCCGAAATGGAAGTGCTTGACGAACAATCGGATAGAGATTTCACAATTCTTGAAAGAACTCTTGAAAAATTGCTGGAAATCTCTATTAAAGAGCTCGAAAATGAAGAGTTGACAGATCAAGAATACAAATTTATCAGAAATTTCGGACAAAACATAGCTCCAATGCTTGAGAATGTTGATAGGAAGTCCCAAACTTCTATTCTGGTTGCGGATGTCTATACAGACATGGGAGGGAGAGCTTTGGAAGAAGGAACCGGAAAACTGGACTTGATTGTAGTAGCATATAAACAGCCCGACGGCAGGATTGTGCTCGGGGCAGGTCCTGTAATGAGTTATTATGAATTCTGGCAGCCCTCAGGGGAACGGTTGACTGATGAAGAATGGGAAGATATGCTAGAAACTAATCCTCCTGAAAGGCCGGAATGGGTTGAGTCTTTCAAGGTGTAAAGGATGTTATCCTGAGTACATGTTTACCCTCTTCTTTTTTTTCTTTTTAAGAATCCATTCCACTTATTAAAGAACTTGCCGGGGCTTCAAGGAGAGGATAATAAAAATGCAGATCCCTTAATCTATTTAACTCCCTGTTAACACGTATTAAAAGAATTTACTTACATTTTATGGATCTATTTCAATTTTATGGCCAAATCATCAAACTATCAATCTAATATCCCGATAAATCTTCAAACAAACTCTAACCTAGACTTGAATATACTTTCAGTTTGATGATTTGGCCATAAATTAGTTATAGGAGTAAATTAGTGAAAAAATGAGCATCGAAAAGATGTTCGGTGGAGTTCAAATAGACTTTCCAGAGCGAACTTGAACTCCACGTTGCCCGAAGACAACAACTATTAGCCCAGAAAAAGCAGCAATGTACCAAATTTCTATATAGAAAAAATAAGGTGCAGAACATTTAAGATGCTAGTGATCAAGAAGGAATAATTTTGGACGGAAGTAAGTGGTCTTCGTTGATGATTGTCGTGCTTCTCTCGGCAATTTTTCTTTTATCTCTCTTTGAATCTGGCGATTTGTCTTGGGGTACGGATGATATTGATAACTGCGGCGAAACAAATAGACTAGATGCCTCCGAAACAATGCGTAGAATATATGCGAATGATAGCGACTTTCAAAACCTGACAAAAGGGAACTATGCAGGTGCAGGTACAGCAATCTTCAATGAAACAGGGGAATCTGTAGTATACGTCCGGATTAATGGCTCGTATATTCACGAAGTTACTTTTGAGATGCAAAACGGTACAATAAAAACCATTGGACCGTCCGACTCCCTAGAAGATCTTTACAGGGAAGCTGATTCACTGAACGGGTCCGTAGTATCCATTGATTCACAAATCACCGGTGGAGAGCTCTATATGATAACTATCGACACGCCGAATGAAACAGTGGCATCTATTAAAAAAGTGAATGAGTCTGAGTTGCCTGAATGGGGTAGAGATCCTATAATTGTTTCAGAGTATGAACCTGCTGATAAAGAAGAGGCGATTTCCAAACTTCTGGAAACAAGTGAGTATTCAAGAGAAGAGTTGTTCGGTCCTGATAATCCGTTTGGTAATAATTCAAGTAAAAAAGAGGAGTCTCTCTCCTGAAGTGTAGTTATGAAGCACGATTTTCAAGAAAGATACTATCTGTAAAATTTCTCAAATTTAGATCTATCTGCCAAGTCCGGGACGTAACAGTCAAGCTTCCAGCTAGTTATTGGAATTTCATGTAGAGGATTGTAATGCCCCATAGGTGCCATTTTTATTTCGTTGAAACAACGCACTTGCCGCAGGTATGGCCATATAAGCTTTCTGTGTAAAGTCTCAAACAATCAGAGATTGTGAAATAATCGTGTGCTTGAGAAGATTGTGAAAGCAGTCAATTTGAGAACTTGTTCAGGAAATCTTATAAAGAGAAAACTAAAATTTAGTAATAGAGTTAACTTTCTATTTTTCTATAAACTTGCTAATCTTTGAATTGTATTTATTATTGCAGCTTTGAAGGGATCTTACTTGAGAATGAGGGTATTGATAGTTATCTGCCTGATGGCAGTATCACTGATGTTTGGATCAGGCTGTGTTGACAGCAGTAGTGAACCAGTCAAAGAATCCAAACTGGATGAAGTAACAGATAATCAGGACAGTTTATCTAATGCTACAGTTGAAACTGCTCATGAGGAAAACTTCTCCGAAAAGAGCAATTTTTTCAATGCTACAGTAGAAACCGTTCCTGTAGAAAATTTCTCCGAAAAGGGCAATACCCTCGAACTTGAAAAACAAAGCTCCTTTTCCGGATATTACAGTAAAAAAGACCTGCAGTTTGAGGCCGAAGTTCCCGCTTATTCTCTGCCTCTAAAGGCTTCCGAAATTGCGAATTATGATAATTTCACCCAGAAAATTCCCCTGACGAACGAGAGCAGAGATTTACTGTACAAAAATGGGTTTGTTGTGATTGAAAATGGAACTGAAAATCTATTTACTGCAGGGCAGATACTGGTAAATTATACTTACAGGGATCTGAAAGCAGCTGATGTTCCTATCTTCATCACATCTGATGCTCTTCTTCACCTTTATCATATTCAGTTTGATGAGACGCTAAAAAGGGTAGAAGCTGAGGAATTTTACGATGAGCTCTGGAAACTTGACAAAGCTCTGCTTGAGGCCTCCATAGAGGATTATGACAGTGCATCAGGGCGAGAAAAGGAAGCCGCAAGAAGAAACGTAGCCTATTTTGCGGTTGCTTTGAGCCTGCTCCAGCCAGAAGAAGATCAGATAAAGTATCAGCTTAAGGCTCCTTCGTTTGTAAAAAATGACGTCGAAGCCGAGCTGGCTCTTATAGAAGCTCATGAAGGTTTTGAGACCTCTCCGATTTTCCTTTATAAAGAAGACTATTCTCAGTATCTGCCTAGGGGACATTACACTCACTCTGAACTCCTGGAGAAATACTTCAAGGCCATGATGTGGCACGGCAGAATAAGTATGCTGCTCCAGCCGGACATGATTGCCGCAGAAGACCCGGAAAATGAAGCAAAAATTCAAACAATCCAAGCTTCTTTAATTTCTGATCACTTTGACAGGGACAAAGACCTCCGTGACAGATGGGACAGAATTTACGAGGTGACGGCTTTCTATGTTGGTTTTTCCGACGACCTAGGGCCCTATGAATATGCAAAAGCTCTGGATACCGTCTTTGGAAATGATAGATACGGAGTGAATTTCGATAACGAAAGCCTCACAGCGCTGAAAATGGAATTGGCAAGATATGAAGGCCCGAAAATCTACGGCGGAACAGGGGAAATAATTCCGGCAGGCTCAGAGACTGAAAATGAAACTCTTGAAGCCACAAAAGGGTTCAGGTTCATGGGTCAGAGATACACACCAGATTCGTATATCCTCCAGAAGCTCAGTCCTCCTGCCCTGAACATCATGGATCTTCTTGGTTCTGAAAGAGCAAAGGAACATCTGAAAAACCTGAATATTTCCGAAAACGAAGTGTACAAAACGCGCCACCTATCCCTGGAAAGTGAATTCGGAGTTTTTGACGAAGAGGACTGGAATAAAAATCTCTACTGGGCTCAACTATACGCCTTAAAGCCCCTCCTTGTAAGTTATCCAGAGGGTTATCCCACCTTCATGCAGACAGAAGCCTGGGAAGATAAGCAACTCAACACGGCCCTTGCCTCCTGGACTGAGCTCAGGCATGATACCATCCTCTATACAAAGCAGGCCTACCTCATGGGTGCTCCCCATATTCCGGAAGAAAAGCCTGTTCAAGGATATGTGGAGCCAGTACCTGAATTTTATGTAAGGATGCTTGCTCTTACAAAAATGGCACACAGTGGACTGGCTGAAATGAAAGCACTTGATGAGCAGTCGGATAAAGATTTTACAACTCTTGAAAACACACTTGAAAAGCTGCTGGAAATTTCGGTTAAAGAGCTTGAAAACAAAGAACTGACAGATGAAGAGTATGAGTTCATCAGAAATTTCGGTCAAAATATATCTCCAATGCTTGAGAATGTTGATATAAAGTCCCAGAACTCCATTCTGGTTGCGGATGTTTATACATCTTCTGGCGAAGTTCTGGAAGAAGGAACCGGAAAACTGGATCTTATAGTTGTAGCCTACAAACAACCCGATGGCAGGATTGTGCTCGGAGCAGGCCCTGTAATGAGTTATTATGAGTTCTGGCAGCCCTCAGGGGAACGGTTGACTGATGAAGAATGGGAAGATATGCTAGAAAATAACCCTCCTGAAAGGCCGGAATGGGTTGAGTCCTTTAGGGGATAAAAGATGCTATTCTGAATACTGAATAGTCTGTTTTTCCCTCATTTTTTTCTTTTCATGATAGCTTGCATAGCCAAGAAAAAAGCATTAATATACGGTCTCTGTAACTCGAAAAACAAAATGTAGAGTATTTAAAGACAATGGAGGTAAGGGAGGAATTATTCTGGACGGAAGTAAATTGTCTTCGCTGGTGATTATCATTTTTCTCTCGGCAATTTTTCTTTTATCCCTCTATGAATCCGGAAATCTGGCATGGGGTACGAATAATATTAATAATTGCGGAGGGATAAACAGAGAGCCGGGGTCGGAAATATTAAGGAAAATATATGTGAATGACAGCGACTTTCAAAACCTGACAAAAAGGAACTATTCAGGTGCAGGTGCAATTTTCAATGAAACCGGGGAATCCATAGTATAATATCAGGATTAACGGCTGGTATATCCACGAAGTAACTGTTGAAATGCAAAACGATACATTAAAAACCATCGGACCGGATGACTCTCTGGAAGATCTCTATAGAGAAGCTGATTCTCTGAACGGGTCTGTAACATCCACTTATTCGCAAATGACCGGTGGAGAATTTTACATGATAACTGTTGACACTCCAAACGGGACGGTGAAATCTATTGAAAAAGTGGCCGAGTTACCTGAATGGACTACAGAAACTGTAATTAAAGAAATTTCTGAAGATGACCTTTAAGGCGTGATCCAAAGTGCGGTTTTCAGGAGAAAAGCCATCTATAAATCTCAAAGTGCTTTTTTCTCTCCTCTAAAACACTGACAGTAGCCACAGATACACCCTGCTTCTATCCGAGTATTACACAATCTGTCATATGAAGTATTACTATTGAAATACGCAGTCATAAATTAAGCATGAATTGCCCGATAATCCGACTAAAAACTTTATAATTTATATAGAGTATGTTAGAAAAACAGTTTATATAACCCAAACGACCTCCAGAGTATGTTTTGATCCATATCTTGTCCGAGGTATGGGTTTATGTTAACTTTGCGAATAGTTAAAACTTGCCTGATCAGGCTGTCTCAAAACTAAAATCAATTCTACAATTGGGGCAAAATTTTCTACGATAAGGTCATTTTATATCTGAATTTCTGAAAAATTTCTTCTCTGAATTTAAAGCCAACATTGCTCATTATCCAATTGTAGAAATTGCTTGAGTTTTGAGACAGCCTGTGATCCTCGCTTTCCAGGAAAAAGTTAGAAGTGAAATAGGTAAATAGTAAAGGGTTTGGAGTAGGAGTACTCCTTTTGGCGATTTTGAAGGAGATATCAAATCTTCTTCTATCTTGACTTTGTCACATTTTCTTTTCACGTCTACCGTGAAGTATATTTTTATCCCTATAAATTTGAGATCGTGAAACAAATAACAGAAGACTTCATCAAGTCAAATAATATTTCTGTAGAAAAATACCTTTCTGAAAAGCATCTTGAATTCTATTTTCAAACTAAAACTCGTTGTGTCGTTTCAACGTGTATTGATTACCTTAATGGTTTGATGCTTCTTCCATATAGGAAAAATATGAGAAAAATGGCAATCTATTGCTGTAAATGCTCTAACAATCAATCACTAAGCCATTTCCTCTCAAATTCTCCTTGGCGTTCTGCAGATCTCCTCAAATCTGTTCGAACAAAAGCCATTCAAACTATAGGTAGAAATGGTGTTCTTATACTTGACGAATCAAGCATAAAAAAATCTGGAAACAGCTCTGTCGGAGTTTCTCATCAGTATTGCGGCAACCTTGGAAAAAAGGATAATTGCCAGGTTGGTGTCTTCCTTGCTTATTTTAAGAAAAAGGTGTCTGTTCAGCTACCTCTGTTTCTAACTCTTTTTTCTTATAAACTCAATACTTAGTTTTTTCTTATTGATCAATATAAAACTAACAAGATATTAAGTTGGGCTTATGGAACGTGATGAGATTCTTAACCTGTGCCACTCAAACACTGAAGTTATTGTCTCATATATTGGTGATCTTGAATCCCGATACAGTGATCTTGAATCCCGATACAATGAACTTGAATCTCAAAATATTGAACTTCGGGCACGAATAGATGAATTGGAGTCTCGTTTAAATCAGAATACACAAACCCGTAATAAACCTCCGTCTACAGGCTTTCATGTTGAGAAAGGATCTAGACTGAGTAGTTCACGAGAAACAAGCGGAAAACGCGCTGGTGGGCAGAAAGGGCATCTGGGGTCTACGCTAAGGATGATTGAGTCTCCTGACGAAATCATCACTAATCGACTTTGTAACTGCATCTACTGTGGTCATAGCATAGAGGATATTGAAGTTATTGGTCACGAGAAGAGGCAGAAATTTGACATTACTATGAACCGTAAAGTGACCGAGTATCGCAGTGAAATTAAGAAATGCCCATACTGCAACCGTAAAAGCAAGGCTGATTTTCCAGAATCGATAACGAAACCCGCCCAACTTGGTAATACGGTTTTAACGATTGCAACTTATCTCCGGAACTATCACTTGATACCTTATGAAAGGATCAAAGAGATAATGAGAGACATTTTTGGATTGGGGATAAGCACTGCCTCAATTAAAAAGGCAGAAACAAAATGTTTCCACAACTTGAAAGGTGCCACAAATTACATCAAGAACAAATTAATTAAAGAAGATGTTATCAACTGTGATGAAACTGGAATTAACGTCAATGGTCATGTACACTATTGTCATGTAGTCTCGAATGAAAAACTGACTTTTTACTTCCATGATAGGAGTAGAGGGTCAAGAGCCATGAAGAAAATGAAGGTGTTGCCAAGATTTAGAGGAATAACTGTTCATGACTTCTGGAAACCTTATTTCAAATTCAAAAATTGTGAACATGCAGTCTGCAATGTTCACATTCTAAGGGAACTAAAAGAAATTTCTAAAAATGAAACTCAAAAGTGGTCTTTAGAGATGTTAGACCTCTTGCGTGAAATAAAAAAATGTGTAGACGGTGTCAGAGAACTGGGTAATAAGATGGAAGAAGAAACTCTTAAAGCTTTCAAAGAAAAATATGATTCAATACTGATGAAAGGATTTGAGGATAATCCTCCTCAAAATTTGGAAGTTCATAAGGGTAAAAGAGGAATGCAAGCACAAAGTGATGCAAAGAATTTGCTTGACAGACTTTCAAAATACAAGACAGAGGTTCTTAGGTTTGCTGCAGACTTGAGAGTCCCATTTGGAAATAATCAAGCAGAAAGAGATATCAGGATGATAACGATACAACAAAAGATATCAGGGAGTTTTAGGACACCGCATGGAGCAGACGCTTTCTGTAGAATCAGAGGATATATTTCTACAATAATGAAAAATAATATGCCTGTGCTAAGCTCACTTAATGCGGTATTTGAAGGAGTCCCTCCCTTACCCTGAATAGACACGATTTTTCCAGCTTTTTCCAGACCCTTGTTAAACGTATTACTGGTGATTTTATTTTCATCACGTTGCTTGTAGAGGGTATATTCTTCCTCTTTTTTCATTT
>JGI24731J21663_1001802_pt1 | contig 14862 bp, 11 predicted proteins | sample EPASupsiteHSE605_FD_21663 | JGI IMG/M metagenome (IMG submission 21663) | reverse complement strand
CCAGATTTAACCATATAGATACCGTTAGCTACGTCGATACCAGCAGCAGCTTCTTCGATAGAAGCAGCCTTAACCTGCATACCTAATGCATTGAAGATAGTTACACCTTCGGTAGCACCAGCTACATAGATCTTACCATTAGCAGCATAGATGTTCTTAGCAACTTCAACCTGATCAATTCCAGTGAAGAAACCGAATGTAATTTTAGACATTGGGTCTCCTGATACATTGTCAGAATCACTAGTATAAACAGGAAGAGTAGCAGGGTGACCAACCACTTTAATTGCAGAACAAGCTGGTTCAGATTTTGCAAATGCTGTATATGAGATATTTCTCATTAATCCATTGATAGAAAGACCTTTTAGAACTTTTTCTGGTGAATAAACTTCTTTCTCAGCAACTTCACTTACAAATTCTTCTTTGAATCTAGCTTGAGGAACCTCAGCATGGAACATACTTGCATACAATGCAACTTTAGAGTCATCATTTAAGCTTGTGTGCCATCCACCAGCAGTTGTCCAATCAGCTTCGTTAAATGTTGTAGTCTTATAAGCAGACAAATCTAAGTTATCTTTTCTAGACATATGAGATACATTACCAGTAAACTCATAAACATCTTGAGTAATTAAACCTTGTCTTAAAACTAACTTATAATTCTTACCACTTGCAAAGTTATAGTTGATTGCTTTTACAACAATTCCATAAGGTTTCCAAAGAGCACTTTCGCTTGTTCCTAATACCTGAGGAGTTCCAACCTTAGTTCCGTTTTCATACAGTTCAAGGAAGTAATTAGGTGATGCTCCGTCTAAAATAGCCTGATTCAAATTTTCCCCAGTACCATTAAATAACTCAACATAGATAGCATCATTTGTTGCGTTAACCTCAGACATGAAAATTGAAGATGTTTTTTCTTTATATTCTAGGATACCAATACCTAAAGTATAGTTAGGAGCACCAACAGCAGGAGTAACACGTACGTCTACATGATTACCTTGAATATCTCCGGCTACCATTTCACCAAATGTTGGCTGACCAACTTCTGTAACGGCAACTATTTCAGAACCTTCGATTGGTAATTCAGGACATGATCCGTAAGCATAAACCAATGAATTGGTATTCTTACACAAATCAGCCGTAGTCGTAGGATTGAAGGTTATTGTCATTTCACCAGATACATTTCCATCAGCGTCAATATCAAACTTTGAAGGAGTAATTGTATAAGGAGTACCTGCTTCAGCTAAAGAAACAATTATTGATTTCTTTGTTGGATCAAGTTCTTTACCAGAAATTACGATAGTCTGAGGTGCAGCTACGTTAATTGGTGTTTGAACATTATCAACATCTACATCATTAACAGTAGGAACAAAGATACGACCAGTTAATGAAGCTGAAGGATATTCATACATTGGATATACAAAACGAACTTCTTCTTCATTGTCTGTTAACCAATCCACATAATCAAACTCTGCGTCAGATGAAGAATCCCACCAACGTTTACCGTCTTCGATTGTACGACCATCATATTCGACTGTAACGAAATCTTGTACATTGCTGAAAATTGAATCTCTCGTTGATGGATCAAATTTCACACTAACTTTGGCATAAACTTCACCAAATTCGTTAGGAATAATGATATTTGAATCTGTACTATCTAAGCGACCATAACCTTCGAGAATTTCAACGTCATAAGCAAATGCATCATTATTAAATATACCTGAATGATTAACATCAATAATTACATTCGAAGTCAAGTTATAACCTGATACAAGGAAGCTTCCTTCAGACAATGGATTAACCTGCTCACCACATTCATTTAAGTACTTGGTGCCATAGTCCTTACGGAACGTACTTTTAGTAAGTACCCACGAGTCCCAACGAGAAGGGAAACTGTTATCCATTACATCAACAAGTTTCCATTCGTGAATGGTATTTTCCAGATTAGCTCTTGTATCACCAAATACTTTAGCCTTTGTATTTACAATCCATCTGTCCTTTTGAACAGCTTTCAATAAATTGTAATGAGGATCCCATTCATACCCATTAAAGTCGGCTACCCTTTGAGCAAAATTTGCGTCAAAGCCATCACAGTCAGGTCTGAATTTTACCCAAATTTCAAAACCTACATTTTTAAAGTTTTCTGCATCTGCTGTTGTTAACATTGGAACAGTAATTTCCATTGTTGTAACTGGAGTTTTCCAATTTAAGCCTTTATCAACACTGTAGAAGAAAGCCATATGACCTTCGTCATCATGAGTAGCTAATTTTTCCAAAGAAATTTTGAATGTTGCGGAATTTTTACCAGCATCTGGTTCAACTTTAGCACCCTTCAAAATAAATTTCTTAACTCTAGAATAAGCTTGATTTTCTAAAGATGCATCATACGGAGCGTAGAAAGCTGTTGAAATATCACCAACGATATCGCCAGCTTTACTATCTTGACCTTCATATTCAAACCAAACAGCAGCTACATCACCCACAACTAAAATCTGAGGATATTTGGCCAAACCTATGCTTGCATCTTCCTGACCACCTGTAAATGTTGTTGTTCCTTTAATAGCATTAATAATTGAATAATTCCGTTTAATCCTTACATAAACGGTTGGATTAAAATCAATATTGTTTACAATTTCAGCATAGTTAATAACAAGCTTGTTAGATGTATTTTTTTCGATAACACCTAAGCCTGTAACACTGAAGTTATTATGAACAGCTGTTGTAGATAAAGATGACAAATCTTGATCTGTCGTAAACCAGGCACCCTCATATTCAGGTTTTCCGTACGAAGATGGATTTGGAATATTTTCACCCCAAATTTGGACTGCCTTAGGAGTTACAATATTAGCTTCGAATGTAAGTTTGTCTTCCGACAAATTTAGCACTGGAACTGAATTTCCATCAACAGAAGTAGTTATAACTGGAATATTCTTAATTGGATTCAAAAGATCATTTTCAACAGAGAAATCTGCATCAAATGAACCTGAAAACAGATTGATCTGCATAGGTTTAAATGCAAAATCCTCTGATAATTCAGTTTCTGATGATTCAGTTAAAACAGTCTTAGAAGCAAGAATGTTATCAAAAACAAAACCAGTTGGAGCTGTAAGGGCAATAATAGCACCGTCTGCCAATGTACTTGAAATGGCAACGCTACTTTCTTCAAATGATGTTGTATATCCCATACCAGCCTTAAAAGACTCTTTTGAAGGAGTCAAAGTAATACTTGGTGCATCAGAATCAATAGATACTCTTTTAACAACCAAAGCAGCTGGGAAATGATCGCCAGCTTCACCTACAGGTAACTGCGAAATCAAAGTTACACGAATCAACTTATTATCAAGTGAATTCTCGATAAATTTATTGTCTTCGGTAAGATCGTTTGCTATCTGAAACAACTTTATAGTTTTAGTTGGTTCTGATGTATTGTAAACATCATCAAAGGTTCCCCAAGAAGATGTTCCAGTAGTATAAACAGAACTGTAATCAACTTCAGTTCCTGTTACAGCATCAAAAACCCAAACTCTTGCATCGAAATTAACATCCATATTGGATGCACCACCAAAATCATTGGAAGCAAGTTCAATTTCAAGGTTATTAACATTTTTAAGATACTTGGCTGAAATATCAAAAGTAACAGCCATCTTGTTTCCTTCACCAACAAACACATTCAGATTTGTGCCATCAATCCAATAAGTAGAGGTAGAAGGATTGCTTGCTGGAACCGTAGTAGTTTGAGGTAAATCAAACTCATTTGCCCAAGTACTTTCTGTAACTGACAGAGAAACACCAGGAACTAAGACACCACTTGATACAGGCGCATTTTGCTTATATGCTCCATCCCACTGAATAATCTTCTGGGAGGACAAGATTGGCAAATCTGCATTCTGACCAAATACCGACCCAACACTAAAAGCTGTCATTGCCACGAGGGCAAGAGCTTTTGTTCTTAAGTTTGTAAATTTAATCATAAAAATTTAATTTAATTAGTAATAAAAAGATATTAATAGTTTTAAACAATATCAGCACTTATACAAACAAGCATCTGAAAAAAGAAAGTTTGGGGTATTAATAAATGAAAGGAATTTGATTCTTTTTCATAGATTTTACTACTCAAAACATTACTTTTCCTTACAAAGTTAGGAGTTACAGGGAATCTGCATAGGAATTATTAGTCTATTTGGGCCTCCCCCAACCAAGCCCGAGGGTTTATTATCAAACCCCAGCGTTTTGAGGACGAACCCATTTTGTGTACATTTTTTGGAAAAAAAGTGTAAACGACATCTCTTTTTAGCTACGGGTAGGTTTCATTGAAGAATTGAATGAATCACATAATGAATGTAATATAATAACGTACGCGCGTACATTAATTAATAGCAACAAAAAGGGCTGACCAAATAAATGGCCAGCCCTCGCTTATAAACTTGAAAAATATCAATTCTGATGGACGGTGAGTTGGGGGAAGGGGAAGCTTATTCCTTCACTGTTGAAGGTTTCATATACTTTTTGGTTCATATCGAAGTATACACCCCAGTAGTCTTCGCTTTTAACCCAGGCTCTCAATGTAACATTTACACTACTGTCCGCAAGGGCGTGCAAAGCTATAAATGGAAGCGGATCGGTAAGTATTCTTTCGTCGCGGGCAGCAAGTCGTTCGATAACACTCTTTACCCGTTCATAATCTTCGCCATATTCGATTCCAAACACCCAATCAACCCTACGCGTAGCCTGATTACTGTAATTGGTAATTACTCCGCTGCTTAAAGCTCCGTTGGGAACATATATCACCTTATTATCGAAGGTAGTAAGGATTGTATGAAAAATCTGAATCTCTTTTACTGTTCCATTTACGCTCTGGGCTTCTATCACATCTCCGACCTTATATGGTTTAAACAACAGCACCATTAATCCTCCGGCAAAGTTCTGCAGATTACCGCTTAAAGCCATACCAATTGCCACACCGGCAGAAGCAAGTAAGGCAGCAAATGAAGTTGTCTCCACACCAAGCGCACCTACAACCGAAATAATCAGCAGAACAGTCAGCAGAATATTAACCATGCTTCCCAGGAATGTCCGGATAGACAATTCCACATTTCTTCTTATCAGGATCTTTCGGAACAGTTTATTAAGCAGACCAATAATTATACGGCCTATCAGGAATACAATAACAGCAGTGACTATCCTTTTACCAAGATCAATGCCTGAATCCATTAGCACTTTCATCAACTGCTCCGCTTTTGAGAGCGCTTCGACTTGTAATAATATTAAAGAAAGAATATTCATATGAGTAAGTAGTTTTGTTACGATATCTCACAAAGGTATAAATAAAATTTAAAAGCTAAAAAGGAGGCAATTAAATACTTACTTTTGCAACTTAATAAAACAAATACAAGCGATGAGAGTATTTATGCTATTTATTTGCCTGCTTCTTGGAGTTGTTTCTATGCAGGCGCAAGGATACGAGGAGTTGATTAGCAAGTCTTACGATTATCTCGAGAAAAAAGATTTACCCGCCGCAGAAGAAAGTCTGAAAGCTGCCATGCGCTTAGAGCCGGCTAATCCTAATAACTTTGCTTTGCTAACCAATTTGGGAACGGTTCAACGCAGACAAGGTAAAATGGAAGATGCTATGATTTCATACAGTGCCGCATTAAGCGGTCACCCTCAAAATCAAGGCATTCTTGAAAGCCGCGCATCCCTGTATGCAGAAATGGGTGATACGGAAAAAGCGCTTAACGACTATTCAACACTGATTGCCGTTGCTCCAAAACACGAAGAAGCTCTTTATAACAGAGGATTAATATACCTGCAACTTAAAAACTATCTATTTGCAGAACAGGATTTCGATAAAATCCTGGAAATAAATGATAAATCGGTTCATGGAAGAGTTGGACATGCCATTCTGGAGAAAATGCGCGGTAACTTTGATGAATCCGAGCGTATCTATAATTACCTGATAAGCGANCTTCCCAAAGANTGGTCGTTGTACGAAGGTCGCGCTGANCTCTANTTTATGAAGGGGAAAAACTCACGCGCAATGGCTGATATAAATAAAGTATTTGCCGAAACAACTCCTACAGCCGCACTTTATGTGCTGCGAGGCAAGGTTAAGCTGGCGCTGTACGAAAAACCATCGGCAGCGATCGACTTTAAAAAGGCACTCGAAATGGGTTACGACAAGCAAACAATTACCGAACTTATTAAGTTATGTAAATAAAAAGAAAGGCCGCTTACCGCGGCCATTCTTTTTTTATTTATTCTTTATGTAAGCTGCTACCCAATCACCAACAGCCGATGTTGAAAAAGCTTTTCCCTTTTCAGAGATATCTTCAGTTACAACACCTGCATCCATTGAAGCGGTAACTGCTTCGCGGATTAATTTTCCTTCCTCTTTCAGGTCAAAAGCATACTCGAACATCAAAGCCGCACTTAAAATTGTTGCCAACGGATTGGCAATATTTTTTCCTGCTGCCTGAGGATATGAACCATGAATAGGTTCAAATACAGAGGTATGAATCCCTACCGAAGCAGAAGGAAGCATACCCAACGAACCAGTAATAACAGAAGCTTCGTCTGTAAGAATATCTCCGAACATATTTTCAGTAACCATTACATCAAAGCTTTTCGGCCACTGTATCAAACGCATGGCTGCGTTATCAACAAACATGTATTCTGTTTCTACATCCGGGAACTCAACAGAAATTTCCTGCGCAATCTGACGCCACAAACGAGAGGTTGCCAAGATATTTGCTTTATCAACAACCGACAATTTCTTTCTGCGTTTTTGAGCATAACCGTAAGCCAAACGTACAATACGTTCGATCTCTTCGCGGGTGTAAACACAGGTATCATAAGCGGTATCGCCATCTTCACTGCGACCTTGCGGACGGCCAAAATACAAACCACCGGTAAGTTCGCGGATACACATAAAGTCGGCATCCTCTATCAGTTCGGCACGAAGAGGCGACTTATGCAAAAGGCTTGGAAAAGCGGTAACCGGACGTATATTTGCAAACAAGCCCAGCTTTTTGCGCATGGCAAGCAACCCTTGTTCCGGACGCACTTTGGCCGAAGGATTATTATCGTAAGCAGGCGAACCAATCGCTCCGAACAATACCGCATCACTCTGCATGCAAAGACTATGCGTCTCTTCAGGGTAAGGATTACCGGTTGCATCGATGGCACAAGCCCCCACAAGCGCCTGCTTAAACGTTAGTTCATGATTAAATTTTGTACATATAGCCTGTACACTCTTTAGGGCCTGTTCAATGATTTCGGGTCCGATTCCATCTCCAGGCAATACTGCAATATTCAATTTCATATTTGGTAATTTATCCTTTAATTATCGTTTAAAATAAACATACTTAGGTTCAGTGGGAACATAGTCATCGTTATCCCAAAGCGTGCTGGTAATCATAAGGTCAGCACTATAGCGGTTACAGGCGATAGGCACATTGTGTACCCGGCACTGACGGAGAAGCATCTGTATATCCGCTTCGTGTGGCTGGGCATTCAAATCGTCGATCAAAAAAACAGCCAGATTAACTTCCTTACGGACTACCTTAGCAGCAATTTCGGCATCACCACCCAACGGTCCGGAATTCATGCAGGTAATATCTGCTTCAATTCCCTTTTCCTGAAAGGCCTTTCTAATCATACTACCTGTTGTGCCGGTACATACCAGCTTATGTATAGAAAGCATGTCTGCATTATGAACAGCCCACTCTACCATATCCGCCTTACGGTTATCATGCGCAACTAGCGCAATAGTCAATTGTTTTTTCATTTTCAATTTCTATTCGTTTAAACTTAAGCAATCTTATTAAGCATTTTAACAGTGGCCTTGATAGCAGCCTCAGTCTGGTCGGCATCCAGTCCACGTGTTTTAAAGTCAGCACCCTCATGATTCCAGCTGATAACCGTTTGCACGAAAGCATCGGTTCGTCCGCCGGGAGGAATGGATACGGAGTAGTTTGTAAGCATCGGAAAGGGCTTAGCCAGCGATTTGTAAATCTTACGAAGCGCCCTTACAAAAGCATCATACTGTCCGTCTCCCGAAGCCGTTTCTTCATACGCTTTACCTTCAATTTCTATTTTAAGCGTAGCCACAGGCTTCAGACCCTGCGTCAAAGATAGTGAATAGTTTAACAACTTCACCTTGTTTTCTATTGCATCGTGACGAAGCACATCGGTAATAATATAAGGAAGATCTTCTTGCGTAACCATCTCTTTCTTATCGCCCAATTCAATAATCCGTTCTGTAACCTTACGCATGGATTCTTCATCCATTTCGATACCCATGCTTCCAGATTCTTCCGGATATTGGCTTTNCCAGATGTTTTTCCCAACGCATACTCCCGTGTACGGCCAAAACGTTCGGGAAGCAGATCATTGAAGTAAAGATTATTTTTGGCATCTCCATCCGCATGAATACCTGCACACTGTGTAAACACATGTTCGCCGATAATCGGATTATTGGTTGAAATATGAATACCCGAATAGGTTTCCACCAACTTGCTTACCTGATATATCTTATTTTCATTCAGCGTAGTCTTTAGCTTAAGCTGATCGTGAATAACAGCCATCACACTACTCAACGGAGGATTGCCGGCGCGCTCGCCCAAACCATTCACCGTTGTGTGAACACCACGAACTCCCGCTTGAATAGCCGAATAAACATTAGCCACAGCCAGATCATAATCATTATGCGCATGAAAATCGAAATGAAGAGCAGGCCAGCGCGATACCATCTCTTTGCAAAAAGTATAGGTGTTTTTCGGATTCAGAATACCAAGGGTATCGGGAAGCATAAACCGCCGGATAGGCAGGGTGCAGAGATTATCCATCAGTTTAAAGACGTACTCAGGAGAGCTGAGCATCCCATTGGACCAGTCCTCGAGGTAAACATTCACCTCAATTCCCATTTTTTGCGCCTTATAAACTACCTCCGTAATTTCGGCGATGTGTTGCTCCGGCGTTTTGCGCAATTGTTCTGTTACATGTTTATAAGAACCCTTACACAACAAGTTCATCACCTTACAGCCAGCCGATTGAATCCAATTCAGGGAAGTATCGCCATCCACAAAACCGAGTACTTCCAGCTTGGAAAGGTATCCGGCACGTTCGGCCCAACGGACGGTAAGCTTCACCGCATCGTACTCGCCTTCCGACACCCTTGCGGAAGCAATTTCGATCCGGTTTACACCAAGGTCCGTAAGAAGCTGACGGGCAATACTTAATTTTTCGTGAGCAGAGAAAGATACACCTGAGGTTTGTTCGCCATCCCTCAGGGTCGTATCCATTATCTCTATTACTTTATTTTCTGGCTGACTCATAAGCCTCTATTTTTGCTTTGTTGGACAACAAATAATCGATGTCGTCCAGTCCATTCAACAAGCAGTCTTTTTTATAGGCATTGATATCAAAGTTCTCACTCTTGCCGGTGGCATTGTTTGTAATTTTCTGATTCTGTAAATCCACCGTAAGCATTGCTTTGGGATCGGTTGTAACCGATGCAAAGATTTCGGCCAGAAATTCGGGAGATACAACTACAGGAAGCAATCCATTATTCAAAGAGTTTCCTTTAAATATATCGGCAAAGAAACTGCTTACAACCACACGAAATCCGTATCCGGCAATAGCCCAGGCTGCGTGTTCGCGGCTTGAACCACTACCAAAGTTTTTACCTGCCACCAGTATCTCACCGGAATAGGTGTTCTGGTTTAATACAAACGAAGGAACCGGATTATTCTCTTTGTCGTACCGCCAGTCGCGGAAGAGGTTATCTCCAAACCCTTCGCGGGTTGTAGCTTTTAAGAAACGGGCAGGTATAATTTGATCGGTATCCACATTTTCGATTGGAAGAGGAACTACCGTTGATGTTAATGTTACGAATTTTTCCATTTTTTCTTATTCTTATAGTGTTCGTGGATCTGTTATTTTTCCGGTAACCGCAGCAGCGGCAGCAACAAGCGGCCCTGCAAGAATGGTACGTGCACCAGGACCCTGACGGCCTTCAAAATTACGGTTGCTTGTACTTACGGCATATTTACCAGCAGGCACCTTGTCTTCATTCATAGCCAGACAAGCAGAACAACCAGGCTGACGCAATTCAAAACCGGCTTCCTTCAGAATAACATCTAAGCCTTCTTCCTTAATCTGACGAGCAACATTCCATGACCCGGGAACCAACCAAGCAGTTACATGATCGGCTTTTTTACGCCCCTTTACAAAATTGGTAAACATCCGGAAGTCTTCGATACGTCCATTGGTACAGCTACCAAGAAACACATAATCGATCTGCTTTCCCTGAATAGGCTTACCGGCCTCGAATCCCATATAGTCGAGCGCCTTTTTGTACGACACGCGACTTGCTTCATCAACACTGTCCAACGCAGGAATAATTCCGCTGATACCCATACCCATACCCGGATTGGTACCATAGGTAACCATAGGCTCAATATCTTCAGCATGAAAAAGCACTTCCTTGTCGAACACAGCATCTGCTTCACTATACAATGTTTTCCAGTAAGCCAACGCCTTATCCCACTCCTCCCCTTTAGGAGCAAACTCACGGCCCTTCAGGTAATCGAATGTTGTCTGATCCGGAGCTACCATACCTCCGCGAGCACCCATTTCTATACTTAAATTACAGATTGTAAGGCGTTCTTCCATGGACGTAGAACGAATTGCTTCGCCTGCATATTCAACAAAATAGCCCGTTGCACCGCCGGTTGTCATCTTTGAAATGATATATAAAGCAATATCCTTGGCTGTTACACCCGCTTTAAGTTTTCCATCGACTGTAATACGCATTGTTTTGGGTTTCCGCTGGAAAATACACTGCGTTGCCAGAGTCATTTCAACTTCACTTGTACCAATACCAAAAGCAATAGCACCCATGGCTCCATGCGTAGAAGTATGAGAGTCGCCGCAAACGATAGTCATGCCTGGTTGCGTGTATCCGTTTTCAGGTCCTACCACATGGATAATTCCATTTTTATTATTGCCAATACCATAATAGGTAATGCCAAATTCCTTCGCGTTATTAGCAAGGGTATCCACCTGGTTTTTTGAGATCGGATCTTCAATGGGAAACTCCTGCTTCAAGGTAGGTACATTATGGTCGGGCATACAAAGCGTCTGTTCCGGACGGAACACCTTCAGACCGCGGGCTCTTAAACCTCCAAACGCCTGAGGACTGGTTACTTCATGGCAGAAGTGACGATCAATATACAATTGTATGGTCCCATCCGCTAAGGTGTCCACCACATGTTTGTCCCATATTTTTTCAAAAAGAGTCTTCATACGTTTCTATCTTATTTTACAAATTTATTAATCGCATCTATAAACGCCTCAACGGAAGCAGCAATAATATCCGTATTGGCCGAAAAACCATAATAATTATTTCCTTCATATTCAACCTGCATATGAACTTTACCTACGTCATCGCTTCCTTTATTAATTGCCTGAATAAGGAATTCCTGAATTGTCATGGTACGATGAATAATAGATTTCACCGCTTTAATGGCAGCATCAACAGGTCCATTCCCTGATGCGGCAGCTTCAAATTTCTCTCCCGCAATATTCAGACAAACACTTGCAACAGCCTGAACTCCTACGCCAGAGGTAACCTGAAGATATTCAAGTTTAATGCGATGCATAGCTACACGGTCTTTCCCTGCAAGCATCAACACATCGTCGTCGTTAATATCTTTCTTACGGTCGGCCAGCTTAAGGAATTCTTCGTAAACCTTATCCAGTTTATCCTGATCAAGGTCTACACCCAATATATTTAACCGGTGTTTCAATGCAGCCCGTCCGCTTCTTGCAGTCAATACAATGGCATTATCATCAATACCTACATCCTTTGGATCTATTATTTCATAACTTTCGCGGTTCTTTAAAACTCCATCCTGATGTATTCCGGAAGAGTGAGCAAATGCATTTCGTCCCACGATAGCCTTATTTGGCTGAACAGGCATATTCATCAAGCTGGAAACCATCCGGCTGGTCGAATATATTTTCGTACTGTTTATATTAGTAACAATTCCTGTCTCCTTATGGCTTTTAAAAATCATAGCAATTTCTTCCAAAGCCGTATTTCCTGCCCGTTCGCCAATGCCATTAATGGTGACTTCCACCTGGCGCGCGCCGTTCATTACTCCCTGAACAGTATTTGCAGTAGCCATTCCCAAGTCGTTGTGACAGTGGGTAGAAATAACCGCATTATGNATACCATCCACATGTTCCATCAGGTAACGAATCTTTGCGCCATATTCATCGGGAAGACAATATCCGGTTGTATCCGGAATATTTACAACCGTTGCACCGGCTTTGATAACCGCTTCCACCACCCTTGCCAGATACGCATTATCCGTACGTCCGGCATCTTCGGCATAGAACTCCACGTCTTCCACAAAACGTTTAGCGTATTTTACACAAGCCTTAGCGCGTTCAAGAATATCATCCTGATTAGAGTTNAACTTATAGCGAATATGATAATCGGAAGTNCCTATTCCNGTATGAATACGTCCGCGTTTGGCAAATTTCAATGCTTCGGCAGCCACTTCAATGTCTTTTTCCACAGCGCGGGTAAGCGCACAAATGGTTGGCCAGGTAACCGCTTTGGATATTTCAACCACGCTTTTAAAATCTCCGGGACTCGACACGGGAAATCCGGCTTCAATAATATCTACGCCCAATTCCTCCAATGCCTTGGCAACCTGAATCTTTTCAAGTGTGTTCAACTGACACCCAGGAACCTGTTCACCATCTCGTAATGTGGTGTCGAAAATAAACAATTTGTCTGACATAATCCTATAATTCTTAATTTGTTTGTACTCGTAACAACAAAAAAGCCTCTCTCACAAGGAAGTGAGAAAGGCTTTTTCTTTTAACATATGCTTTGCATAGCACAACAGTCTCACTTCCCAGTCCGTTCCCAGAGTAGAATATCAATTAGAGAAATAATAATGAAACTATTTACTGTATGCTGTATCATTGCTTTACTTATTTTTACGATGCAAAGATAACTCCTTTTTCGAAACAAGCAAATGAAATTCGAAATTTTTCATATTATTTTTCTTACAGTTTGTAACAATGCGACTTGTATTTCGTTCCGATTCATTATTTACACCTCTTTTCATGCTGCTATAAAGCATATATAATAGGAAGAAAGTGTTGTTTCGCGTCAAACGAATTAAAAAATATAGCTTACTTTTGCGTTTAAATCAAGCAGCATAGTAGAATATATGGAAATTGACTCATTGAACGAACGAGCCAAAAAGGTAGAAAAAGAGACAAAAGCATTTTTTAAAACCGTAAAGAAAAACAGAATGAGGGAACTGGACGACATGGTTCACTACCTGCATGAAGAAGTGTTTGAAGAAACAGACTGTTTGTCGTGTGCCAATTGTTGCCGCTCACTCGGACCACGCATTACCGACAGGGACATAGAACGTATAGCTTCCGCTAAACGGATGAAGCATCATGAAGTTGTTTCTACCTATTTGCGAATTGACGAAGACAACGATTACGTATTCAAAAACATGCCCTGCCCATTTCTGGAGGCCGACAATTACTGCAGCATTTACGAAGACCGTCCGAAAGCTTGCAGGGAATACCCTCACACCGACAGAAAAAAGTTTTTTCAAATACATTCACTAACTATTAAAAATGCAGCAACTTGCCCGGCTGTCTTTAAATTACTGGAAAGACTAAAAAAAGAGTTTTAGCCTTTGATAGTTCTTAAATTTTCTTTATATTTGGCTAAATGTTAATTGGAGCCTATGAAACCTAATTTCGGAATCAGTTCTGCCCAGGTAAACGAATTGTTGTGTAAGCAATTTGCAACCTGGTCTTTGGTCTCCGCCAATTACCAGGCATTGGAGACAGTAAAAAGTAAATCATATTCTTTCGAAGATTTCACTTTAAAAGTTCAGTTTAATCCTTTCAGAAAGAGCACACCTAATTCGCCCTGTCCTTTATGCGCTAACAATTTATCGGTCAAACAAGAACGGGTGCCGTTCGGGAGAGACTATATTGTATTATGTAATCCTTATCCAATTTTTCCAAGTCACTTTACCATTCCAGCCAGGATACATTCTCCTCAGCGGATTCTGTCACGATTCGGTGATTTGCTTGAATTAAGCAGAAAGCTGGATAAATTCACCTTATTCTATAACGGACCCTTTTGCGGGACATCGGCTCCGGATCACGCACACTTTCAGGTCGGCACCAAGGGGATTATGCCCTTCGATAACGAAATCGATTCGCTTGTTAAGCACAAAGGAGAGCTTATTTTGTCCGAACCAACCGCCTCACTTTACGGATTATACGGCGTTGCACGAAACAGTCTGATAATAAAAGCGCGGACAATTACCGCAGCCAGGAAACTATTCGGCCTTATTTATCAATCGTTGTCCGAAAAAGAGGGAGAGCCGGAACCAAGGATGAATATCCTTTGTCAATATACGGATGGAACGTGGACTGTATCTATTTTCCCCCGGTCAGAACAATGTCCGGGTTTGTACGATAATGCAGACAGCAACCAACGGCTATTAAAACCGGGGGCTGTGCAAATGGGTGGTCTGTTTATTACCTCGAGCGAAGAAGATTATGACAAAGCAACACCATCCATTCTCCTGGATATCTACAGACAAATTTGTCTTCCAGATGATTCATTCAGGGACCTATGCCGACACATACAACAGCTTTACAGCAAATAATGACTAAAAAGTGAGCCTTCTACAAATATGTTCGTTATATTTGCTGTTCAATAAACCTTTACAACCCGATAAGAGATATGAAACAATTCTTTAAAATGATGTTTGCTTCGGCATTAGGTGTATTCATCGCCGCCGGATT
>JGI24731J21663_1001783_pt1 | contig 15001 bp, 14 predicted proteins | sample EPASupsiteHSE605_FD_21663 | JGI IMG/M metagenome (IMG submission 21663) | reverse complement strand
ACATAGTCTACAAAGAGCTTCAACGGTCCGGAGAATTTTTGTTTTGGATAGATCAAGGCAAAGGTTTTGCTGAAGGGATAACTGCCGTCCTGCACATGAGAGAGTGTCGGCTGGACACCGTTATAGGCGATGGTTGTTAACGCTAGATGTTCACTCTGGATTTGGGCAATACTGGAAATCCCGAGGGAGCCAGGAAGGTTCAAGAGCATGCGTGCATTTTCCTGAGTCGTTGCACTAAAGACGATATCCTTGCGTTGCGAGGCTGCTGACAACGCATCCCTCAATGCTGGTGAAAATTCAGCAACCGGAATAAAATCACTTTCATTCAGTGACCGCATGACCAAACGGATATATTGCCCCTCGGGCCATGCGCGGGTGCTTCCTCGCAAAATATCGACAAGCTCCTGCTCGGAAAGATTGCTAAGCGAGCAATTCGGATCGGCGACAAAGGCAACGGCTGTTTTCGCATACGGCCGATAAACGAAATCCGATTGTTGTTCTTGAAGGTGTACAGGTTGGGCAACAAGTGCCAGATCGAGAGCACCTTCCTGCAGGGCAATGATACCACCTTGTGTACCGATCGGTGGAAGAATATTGACCTGAATGTCATTATTCCGCTCGAAATCAGCGCCTAACAGGCGCATGGTCGCCAAAGCGCTGCCTGTGCCACCGATGTTGAGGACCTGAGTTTCAGCCGCATTGGCAGTCAAGCTGATGATGCAGAAAAAAATAGGGGCAAACAGCAAGAAACAGGACGTTCGGCTCCTGCGAGAAATCATGGTATCTCCCGAAAGCGATGTGATTATTTGTTGGTGTGCCGGAGCAGCAACCCAGCCACCGTCTCCCTGCACCGTTTGCCCTTGCAGGTCCCATCACCAATACCGGTAACGGCGGCGACCTGCCCGAAAGTGACAGCCCCGTTTTCGATAGCCTCGATCAGGCGGATCAACTTGACGCCCTTACAAATGCAGCCGGCCTTGAGCCTGGCCATGGTGCGTTCATCCGGCGTCATGGTCGGTGCCGTGGAGTTGGCGATAAATCTTTTCGGCCAGCTCCGGACCGATACCGGGAACGTTGGCCAGTTCCTCGATCCCGGCTTCACTCACCCGTTTGAAACTCCCCAGATGCTGAAGCAACTGCTGCTTTCGTTTCGGACCGACCCCCTCAATGGCATCGAGCCGGGACTGCAACTGGGCCTTGCCGCGCAGCCGGCGGTGGAAGGTGATGCCGAAACGGTGGGCCTCGTCACGAATGCGCATCAGGTAGAGGAGCACNGGCGAATGGGCCGGCAGGAGAATCGGATTCTTGCGACCCGGCCGGAACAGCTTTTCGCCCTCGTCGGCCTTTTCCTTGGCAATGGCCGCCAGATCCACCTTGTGGAGGCAATCGAAGCGGCTCAGGACCTCGACCGCCACCTGTAACTGGCCCTTGCCGCCGTCGAGCAACAGCAGGTCGGGCAGCGCATCCGCCTCCACCCCCTTGGCCAATCGCCGCTCCAACACCTCGCGCATCATGGCATAATCGTCCGGGGTGTCCTGCGATGCAATCCGGTAGTGGCGGTAGCGTTTTACCGCCTTGTCGCCCTGAACGAAACAGACCAGGGAGCCGACCGCCTGCTTGCCCTGGAGGTTGGAGATATCGACACATTCGATGCTCTCCGGCCGGTTGGCCAGCCGCAGTTTGGTCTGCAGGGCAATGGCCAGGGTCTCCCAGGATTGTTCCTTCTTGGCCCGCTCGGAAAAGATCTGGCCCGCATTGGCCGTCGCCATCCGCATCAGTTGCATCCGCTTGCCGCGTTGCGGGGTCAAGAGCGACACCGGGCCTTCGCGCAACTCGGCCAGCCGTTCGCTGATCAGTTCCTGATCCTCGAGCACAAAGGGCAGCAGCAGTTCGCGCGGCGGCTGGCGTTCGCTGGAATAATATTGCAGGATGGTCTGGGCCAGGAGGCTGTCGTCCTCGCCCAGCGGATCGGCGAGGAAAAAGGACTGCGCCCCGGTGAGCATGCCGCCACGGACAAAAAGCAAGGCAATGCCCACCGACGCATCCTGGCGATGGATGCCGAACACATCCTGGTCGAGGTGGTGTTCGGCGACCACGGCCTGGTGCTCGATGGTTTGGGTCAGCCCTTTGATCTGGTCGCGGTAGAGGGCCGCCTTCTCAAAGGCCAGATCGGCGGCGGCCTGTTCCATCTTGGCGGTCAGCTCCCTGACCACCTCGTCGATTTTGCCCTCCAGGATCAAGAGGACGTCGCGCACCATCCGCTGGTACTCCTCGGCGTTGACCTTGCCGGCGCAGGGGGCGAGGCAGCGGCCCATCTGATAGTTGAGGCAGGGGCGGGCCCGTTCGCGCATGGTGGTGCAGCGGCGCAGAGGAAACTGGGAGTTGAGCAGTTGGAGGGTGGCGCGCATGGCCGTGCCCGACGCATAGGGGCCGAAGTAGCGGTTGCCGTCGCGCAGCCGTTTGCGGGTGACCGCCACCCGGGGCCAGGGTTCGCGGGTGGTGACCTTGATCAGCGGGTAGTTCTTGTCGTCGCGGAGGATGACGTTGTACCGCGGCCGGTGCTGCTTGATCAGCGAGGCCTCGAGGATGAGCGCCTCCTTCTCGGTGGTGGTGAGGATGGTCTCCACCCGCTGCACATGGGAGAGCATGACCGCGGTCTTGGAATGGGCCGGGCCGGTGAAGTGGGCGTACTGGCTGAGGCGTTTGCGGAGATCGCGGGCCTTGCCCACGTAGAGGACCTGCTTCCTGCCGAGCATCTGGTAGACCCCCGGTCCGTGACTGACCGTGGCCAGAAACTCGGCCGACAGGGGCGATGCCCCTTCCGGCGCCGCTCCCGACCCCTCAGGGCTTGATGTAGGCGTAGCCATCCTGCTGCAATTCGATCAGCGCCACTACCCCGGCCGGGACGATTTCGCAGCCTTCGATCAGGTCCTCCGGGTCGACATTGAAGCGGTTGAGGGCGTTGCGACAGACCTTGAAGGCCACCCGGGCCTGCTGCAACTGCCAGATCTCCTCGCGAAAATCGGTACATTGCTCGGTCTGCAACAGGGTGACCGCCGGACCGTTGAAGAGGAGCACCAGGTCGTAGTGCTTCTCCGGGATGGCGCGGAGCAGGTTGCCGACATTGGCCAGGGCAAGGGAGAAGGGCTCGATCTCGGCCAGGTCGACGTGGAAGACGGCGCGGTAAATCATGGCTGCGGTTCTCCGTGGTGTCCGGTACGGTAAAAGGCGGCGTTGAACAGACGCCGGGTGTAGTCATGCTGCGGATTGGCAAAAAGGGCGGCCGCCGGGCCGCTCTCGACAATACGGCCCCGGCGCATCACCGCCAACTGATCGGCCAGCGAGCGGACGGTGCGCAGGTCGTGGGTGATGAAGATATAGGTCAACTGGTAGCGCTCCTGTAACTCGCGCAGCAGTTCCAAGATCTGCTTCTGGATGGTCATGTCCAGGGCGCTGGTGGGTTCGTCCAGGATCAGCAGCTTGGGGCGAAGGATGATGGCGCGGGCAATGGCGATGCGCTGGCGCTGGCCGCCGGAAAATTCGTGGGGAAAGCGGCCGGCGAGCGCCGGATCGAGTTCGACGTCGCGCAGGGTCTGTTCCACCAGAGCCCGCCGTTCCGCCTTGGTGCCGCCCAGACCATGCACCTCCAAGCCCTCGGCAATGATCTGCTCGATGGTCATGCGCGGCGACAGCGAGGAAAAGGGGTCCTGGAAGACGATCTGCAACTCCTTGCGCAGTGGCCGGAATCGGCTGCCGGAAAGTTCGGACAGGCAGTGACGGCCACCGGTTTCGGGAAAGTAGAACACCCGGCCATCATAGCGGGTCAGGCCGAGCAGGCAAAGGGCCAGGGTCGATTTACCGGAGCCGGATTCACCCACCAGCCCCAAGGTGGTGCCCGCATGCAAGCTGAGACTCACCCCGTCCACTGCCTTGAGCACGGTTTTGGTGCGCTTGAACAGACCGCTCCATTCCGATTTCATGGCAAAGGCACAGGTGATGTCGGTCAGTTCGATCAGTTTCGCCCCGCCCGGCCGGGTTGCCTGGATGCCCTCGGGCACGGCGGCCAAGAGGTGGCGGGTATAGCTTTCCCGGGGCCGGGTGAAGATCGCGGTGACCGTTCCCTGCTCGACAATGCGGCCCCCGTGCATGATGGAGACGGTGTCGGCGATCTTGCGCACCATCGGCAGGTCATGGGTGATGAGCAGCACCGACATTTGGTATTCCGCCTGAATATCCTGGATCAGATGGAGGATTTGCTCCTGGATGGTGACATCGAGGGCTGTGGTCGGTTCGTCGGCGATCAGCAGTTTCGGCCGGCAGGCCAGGGCCATGGCGATGATCACCCGTTGGCGCTGACCGCCGGACAACTGGTGCGGGTAGCAGTTGATCCGGTATTCCGGGTTGTCGATACCGGTGCGCTCCAGCAGTTGCAAAGCCCGCTGAAAGGCCTCGGCCTTGCCCAGGGACTGGTGGAGCAGCAGGGGCTCCATCAATTGGTTGCCGATGGTGTAGACCGGGTTGAGCGAGGTCATCGGTTCCTGGAAGATCATGGCGATGCGGTTGCCGCGAATGGCCCGGATCTCCCGCTTGTCCAGCGCGGTCAGTTCCCGCTCCTCGAAGACGATGGCGCCGCTGGATCGCACCTCGTTGGTCTCTTCCAGCAACCGGAGGATGGACAGGGCGGTGACCGACTTGCCGGAACCCGATTCGCCGACCAGGGCGTGGGTTTCGCCCTCGGCGATCTCCAGGCTGATGCCGTTCAGCACCGGGGTGAGACCGCCCTCGGCATCGCCGAAAGTGAGGGAAAAGTTGTCGATGGTCAGCAAGGGGGGCATGGCACATCCGTGAAAAAGTTAGACAATGACGGAACTCTACCCGAGGGGCGACTCCAGGGCAACAGGAAGATGGCCGACATGGCGCGGTCTGCCTTGCCGCTGCCCTAAAGATTCCGGCCTTGAAAAGAGTCGCCCGGGTAGTGTACATCCACAGGTAGAATAGCTGCGGCCGTTCCCTCCGGTTTTAGCAAGAGAAAACGGCCCTGTTCCCCTTGGTTGCTGGGTCCCGCCGCTGACGATGGTCCGTATGCGTTTGTTTCCTCTCTCCTTTGCCACGATCAGGGATTGGGTCGGCTTCGGCCTGACCGGCTTCGGCCTGGTCTGGCTGGTGCTGCGCGGTGCCGAGCGGCTCGGCTATAACTGGCACTGGCGCCAGATTCCCCGGTATGTGTTCACCCTGGTTGACGGCGTGATTGTCCCTGGCCCGCTGCTGAAAGGGTTGGCGGTGACCATGGAGATCACCTTTGTCAGCCTGGTCCTGGCCGCGATGCTCGGTCTCGCCACTGCCCTGCTCCGCCTTTCCGATTCCGGCATCGGCCGCTGGCTGGCGCGGGGGTATCTTGAATNGGTCCGCAACACGCCGCTGTTGGTGCAGATTTTTTTCCTCTATTTCGTTATGGCCCCACTCTTCGATATCGGCCGGACTGCCACGGCCATTCTGGCCCTGAGTCTGTTCGAGGGGGCCTATGCCTCGGAGATTGTGCGCGCCGGCATCGAGTCCATCGGCCGGGGGCAGTGGGAGGCCTGTTACAGTCTGGGGCTCAGCCGTTGGCAGAGCTATCGGCGGGTCATTCTGCCCCAGGCCCTGCGCCGCACTCTGCCGCCGCTGACCAGCCAGGCGGTGTCGTTGATCAAGGATTCGGCCCTGGTCAGCACCATCGCGGTCTATGACCTGAGCATGGAGGGGAGGACCATTGTGGCCGACACCTTTCTCACCTTTGAAATCTGGTTTGTGGTGGCCGCCATTTATCTGGCGCTCACCCTGACCCTGTCCGCCCTGGCCACCGGCCTGGAGCGGCGGTTTTCCAGGATCGTCTGAATGCGGACCACGACGGTTGTACCGGACAGGGACGAGGCGATCATCGTTGCCGAACATCTGCACAAGACCTTTCCTGGCCCGGTGGTGGCCCTGGAGGACGTCTCGGTCCGGGTTCGGCGCGGAGAAGCGCTGGTGGTGATCGGCCCCTCGGGTTCGGGCAAATCAACCTTGCTCCGCTGTCTCAACGGGCTGGAGGCCATCGACAGTGGTCGTATCGTTATCGATGGCCTTTCGCTTGGCGCGAACGAGGCCGACCGGCTGACCATCCGCCGCGAAGTCGGCATGGTCTTTCAATCCTTCAACCTCTTTCCCCATCTGACGGTCTTGGAAAACATCAACCTGGCCCAGTGCCTGGTACGCGGCAAGAGCACGATCGAAGCCACCGCCACGACCAGGGTGCTGTTGGCAAAGGTGGGGTTGGGGGAAAAGATCGGCAACTATCCCGACGAGCTTTCCGGCGGGCAGCAGCAGCGGGTGGCCATTGCCCGCGCCTTGGCTCTTCAGCCCAAGGTGATGCTGTTCGACGAGGCCACCAGCGCCCTGGACCCGGAAATGATCGGCGAGGTGCTTGAGGTCATGCGCGCCCTGGCCGCGGAAGGCATGACCATGGTGGTGGTGACCCATGAGATGGGCTTTGCCCGCGAGGTCAGCGACCGGGTGGTCCTCATGGACGCCGGCCGGATTATCGAGGCAGCGGCGACCGAGGAGTTTTTCCTTCGGCCGGTGACGGAACGGACCCGGGAGTTTTTGCGGCAGAGAGTGTGAAGCCGTGTTGACCGGCTCTGGCCGATAAGCATATCAACCTTGGGAGACAAAATGAAAGACCCGATCCTGCGAGCCCTGGTCGCATGCGCCCTGTTGCTGCTGGCCTCAGCGGTGCCGGCCGGTGAACTCCAACAAAAGCTCGTGGCCGAAAGCGCCATCGAGCAGGCGGTGCAACGGGGTACCCTCAGGGTGGGCATGGATGTGTTCGTGCCCTGGGCGATGAAGGACAAGAAGGGGGAACTAATCGGTTTCGAGATCGATGTCGCCAGGCAGTTGGCTAGGGACATGGGCGTGAAGGTCGAATTCGTGCCCACCAAATGGTCCGGGATCATCCCCTCGCTCATTGCCGGCAAGTTCGACGTCCTCATCGGCGGCATGACCGTGACCGCCGAGCGCAACCTGAAGATCAACTTCACCGTCCCTTACTACCAGACCGGTCAGGGGCTGCTGGCCAACCGCAGGATGACCGAAGGCTTCGGCATCGACGAGTTCAACCGGCCCGAGGTGACCTTGGCCGCCCGCCTGGGCTCAACCGCAGCTTTGGCCGCCAAGGAACGCTTTCCCAAGGCCACCCTCCGGCTGTTCGATGACGAACCCGCTGCGGTCCAGGAGGTGAAAAACGGCCGGGTCCACGCCCTGGTGGCCGGGCAGCCGCTGCCGGCCCACAGTGCCGCCGTCAATCCCGAGGTGCTCAAGACCTATCCGGAACAATTGATGCAAGAACCGATCAGCATGGCGATCCGCAAGGGTGATGTCGACACCCTCAACTTCCTCAACAACTGGATCGAGACGGCCAAAAACAAGGGCTGGATCAACGAGCGCTACCAATACTGGTTCGGCTCGACCCAGTGGCAACCCCTGGTGCAGTGAGCGCCAGCTTCACTTTTCCATCCGGCTCCCGTGTTTACCAAACGTCGTCGCTTCACTGTCCTGGACGCGATCCTGCTGCTCCTGCTGCTCGGCGCGGCAGGGTTTGTGGCCTACCGGATCCGGACCCGGCTCAACTACACCTGGCACTGGGATGCGATTCCCCAGTTCCTGTTGCGCTACGACCAGGAGACGGGCCAGTGGCAGGTCAACTACCTGATCCAGGGACTACTGACCACGGTGCGGCTCAGCCTGTGGAGCGCAATTCTCGCCCTTGTCCTCGGCCTGGCCCTGGCCCTGGCCCGTATCGGCCGTCTTCTCTACGGACGACTGGTGGCGCGGACTTTCATCGAGTTGATGCGCAACCTGCCGCCGTTGGTCATCATTTTCCTCTTCTATTTTTTTCTCGCCGACCAACTGATCCCGCTGCTGGACCTGAACACCCTGACCACCGAGGCTTCAGCCGGGGCGCAGCGGCTGCTTGCCGCGCTTCTGGCGCCGCCGGAACAGTTGTCCGCCTTTCTCTCCGCCCTGATCACCCTGGCCATCTTTGAAAGCGCCTACGTGGCTGAAATCTTTCGCGCCGGCATCGAATCCATCGGCCGGCCCCAGTGGGAAGCCGCCCAGGCCCTCGGATTGACTCGAGGCCAGAGCCTGCGTCATGTGATCCTGCCCCAGGCAGTCCGCCGGGTGCTGCCGCCGCTGGCCGGGCAGATGATTTCGTTGATCAAGGATTCGGCCATTGTCTCGGTGATCTCCATCCAGGAATTGACCTACCAGGGCACCCAGTTGATGGCCTCGACCTATATGACTATCGAGGTCTGGCTGACCATCGCCGCCCTCTATTTTCTCCTCACCTTTCCCTGTTCTCTGGCCGTCGACCGCCTGGATCGGAAGCTGAACCGCAGGCGCTGAGATATTTCACCCTCCACAGTTGCGGCCAGGGGAGGAACGCGTTACCTTTGCTGCCGATGCCGTTTGAAAAGGGTTGTTCAGGGCGGCAGTTTCACCAACCAAGCGAGATCTCGTTATGATCAGGACCACCTTTGCCTTCCGGTGCATTACCGTCCTTACCCTTGCCGTGTACCTGACGCTGCCGCTCCAGGCCCTAGGTTTAAGCATCGGCGAGGAGCGCAAGATCGGCGACCATCTCCTCTATTCGGTGCGAAAGGAACTTCCGGTCCTCGACGATCCGGACATCAGCCAGTACATCAACACCCTGGGCAAAAAGGTACTGGAAACCGTTGGCCCGCAGTACTTCGAGTATCGTTTCTTCGTGGTCAAGAACAATCAGTTCAACGCCTTTGCCGCCCCGGCCGGTCTGGTCTTTTTTTACACCGGTCTGATCGAGACCATGAAAAACGAGGATCAATTGCTCAGCGTCCTAGCCCATGAAATCGGTCATGTGGTCAGCCGCCATATCGCCCAGCGGTTGGACAAGGGGACCAAGGTCAGCGCCATCTCCCTGTTGCTCGGCGTTGCCGGCCTGGCTCTGGGCGTCCCCGGCCTCTCCCAGGGATTGCTGACCGGGGCGCTGGCCGCCGGTCAGACGATCAATCTGCAATACAGCCGCGAGGACGAGGAACAGGCCGACCGGCTTTCCTTTGGCTGGATGCAGCAGATGCAGCGCAACCCGGAAGCCATGGAAGACATGCTCAAGAACATGCGCCGCATCACCCGCTACCGCATGGGCAGTGAAGTGCCGCAATACCTGCTGACCCACCCCAATCCCGAGGCCCGGCTGGGATATGTCGAGTCGCTGCTGGAACTGGAAAAGCAAAAGCCGGGCAAGCACTATGTAAAAACCGATAATTTTGATTTTCTCCGCTTTAAATACCGGGTGCTGGTACAGTCCCTCGACCACGATAAGCTGCAAACTTACTGCACCACGACCGTGGCTTCGGCACCCGAGTCGGAGCAGCGCATCCTGGCGCATTATGGCCTGGCCCTGCTCGAGGCTGAGGATCACAACTACGACCAGGCCCTCCGGCACCTGGCCATGGTGCGGGAGCAGTACCCGCGCAGGGAGATTCTCGAAATCGACCGGGCTGTTCTCCTGGTCCAAAGCGGCCGCTATGAGGAGGCAGGACCGATTTTGGAACAGGCAGTAAAAAATGTCCCCACCGACATGTACGGCGTCTATCAATTAGCCAAGCTGGAGCTGATGCGCGGCAACGATCCGCGGGCCGAGCAGTTGTTGCAGCGCGTGGCCACGGTCATGCCCGAATTTCCCCAGCTCTATTTCGATCTCGGGCAGATCGAATCCAACCGGAAGCGGGAGGGTGTCAGTATTTTTTATCTGGGAAAATACAATCTCTATCAGGGCAAGGTCAAAATCGCCAAGCAGTATCTTAACCGGGCCGCCAAGGATGCGAGCGTCCCGGAAAAACTACGGGCCGAGGCCAAGGCAACGGTTGAAAAACTCAAGGATTTGGAAAAAGGAATCTGATCGCCATGCTCATACGATTCTCGGTTTCAATGGACGAAAAACTCCTGGCCCGGTTTGACGAGTATATCGGGCACCGGGGCTACTCCAACCGCTCCGAGGCGGTTCGCGACCTGATCAGGAATGTGCTGGTGAACGAGGAGTGGGAACAGGACAGCGAGGTGGTGGGCGTGGTGACCCTGGTGTACAACCATCATCAGCCGCAGCTCCAGGAAAAAATCACCGAACTGCAGCACGAGTATCACCACCAGATCACCTCCACCACCCATGTGCACATGGACCATGACAACTGCCTGGAGGTGACGATCGTCAAGGGCAGGGCCTCGCAGGTGCGCGAACTAGCGGAAAAGCTAATCGCCCTGCGCGGGGTCAAGAACGGCAACCTGACCATGTCGAGCACCGGCGGTCACCTGCATTGAACCGCCGCTATTCCTTCTTGTGTTTGCGCCAGTTCTGGTGCGTAATGCCGAACTTCTTGATTTTGTAGTTCAGGGCGCGGGGGCTGATGCCCAGACAACGGGCCGCATCCTTTTGTACCCAGAGATTCTCGATCAAGGCCTTGAGGATCAGTTCCCGTTCGTGGACCTCCAGGGATTCGGTGACCTGGATCAGCGGCATGGTGGGTCGTCCCAGTTCCGGGATATGCATCGAGGAAAGACCGATCCGGTCTTCCTCCTCGAGGATGACCGCCCGTTCGATGGTGTTACTGAGCTGGCGGATATTGCCGGGCCAGTCGTATCCCAGGATCATGGCCAGCACCTCGGAGGTGAACCCGGTGATGTTGCCTTTGTTCAATGAGGTGGTTGATTTTTCCAGGAGTTTCTGCGCCAGAGGGACCAAACAACGAGGCCGATCCTTGAGTGCCGGCAGGTGAACCGGCAAGACGCTGATCCGGTAATAAAGATCCTCACGGAACTTGCCGGCGGCGATCAGGTCGGGGAGATCCTTGTTGGTGGCGGCAATGAGCCGTACATCCACCTTAATGGTCTTGTTCCCGCCCACGCGCTCAAAGGATTTCTCTTCCAGCACCCGCAGCAGCTTCGACTGGATTTCCAGCGGAATCTCGCCAATCTCATCGAGGAAGATGGTGCCGCCGTCGGCCTGTTCGAAACGGCCGATGCGCTGCTTGTCGGCACCGGTGAACGAGCCTTTCTCGTGACCGAAAAGTTCGGATTCCAACAACGTTTCCGGGATATTGGCACAGTTGATTTTGATAAAGGGCCGGTCGTGTCGGGGCGAATTGTAGTGGACCGTGCCGGAAAGAAAACTCTTGCCGGTGCCGGTGTTGCCGGTGATGAGAATGGTGGCGTCGGTGGAGGCGAATTTCCTCAGGCTTTTGATGACCGCCTTGAAACTCTCGCTCTCGGCGATGATCCGGTCAAAGCTGTAGACAATGTCCTGGGTGCGACGGAGATAGGCCAGTTCATTCTCCTGCTGCCGTTTGTACAGGGCCTGGCGGACGGTCCGCTTCACCCGGCCGGGGGAGAGGGGCAGGTTGAGGATGTCGTAGATGATCGGTTCCAGGCGCTTGTCGAAGTGAATCGAATCCTCGGATTCGCAGGTAATGATCACCGGAGTGCACGGCGTCTGCTCCTGAACTTTTTCCAACAGCTTGAATTTCTTGCCATTCTCTGGTTGATAATTCATGAAAATGATATCGTAGGGTTTCTTGCTGACCTCGGTTTGGAACGAGAGAGGATCATTTTGAAAAGTGAGGTCAAAGTTGGCGGCCAGCGCCGTTTCGATGCTCAGCCTGCTTTCCGGGGGGCATTTATACGCAAGAACAGCGGCTTTTTTTTCGATCATGGGCCATGCACCTGTTGCTGGTTTCGATTTTGTGCTCACAATATCTTTTTTGTAATTATAAATCCCCTATCCGGAAAAGCAATCTGAAGTTGTGCCGGTTGCGCTTGAGAGGAATGATGAAGGCCACGCTTGCGGAGTATGAACAGTCGACCCGGGACTGCCGGCTGATGGAACGGGCTCTTGTCCAAGCCCGTCTGGCTGCTGCCGCGGGTGAAGTGCCGGTGGGGGCAGTGGTGGTTGATGTCGCCGGGACAATCTTGGCCGAAGCGGGCAATAATTGCATCGCGGCCGCCGATCCTTCCGGCCATGCCGAAATGAGAGCCCTGCGTCTGGCAGCGCAAGTCGCAGGCAACTACCGCCTGCCCGGCGTTACCGTCTATGTGACTCTGGAACCCTGCCCCATGTGCGCGTCGCTCTTGGTGCATGCCCGGGTTGGTCGCCTGGTGTTCGGGGCGATTGATCCTAAGGGCGGGGCGATTGTCTCGAAATACCGGATCGGCAGCGACGGTTTGCTTAACCATGAATTTACAGTCACTGGCGGAGTTTGCGCCGAGGAATGCAGCCGTCTCCTGCAGGACTTTTTTCGGAGCCGCCGTTAGTTTTCTGTTGTAAAAAAATGGGACTCAGGATAGAAAAGGCTCCACATCGGCGGCGGGAGCGTATATTCCCACGCCGTGAATACGTTCATTACGGAGAGGTGACCGAGTGGTTTAAGGTGCACGCCTGGAACGCGTGTGTACGAGAGTACCGTGAGTTCGAATCTCACCTTCTCCGCCACATACAAAAACGCCTTGTAATTCTGAAGAGTTACAAGGCGTTTTTTTTTTTGCACATTGCGCATAGACTGCGGATCTGTCGTGACATACCGTCAGGGGCTCACCTCTCAATGAGGGTTCCTGGCCCCCATTTGCCAGGTAACTTTTCCGTTCTCGATCAATAGATCGAGAAAACTGCTCTGCAACCTCTCGTCACCCAGATACCGCCCCGATCCCATCCCCAATTCTCTCCCAATCGACATTCTGTTTCGGAAAGTTGGCGTTCAATTTCAACGCGGGCATTTCCTAGTGGAACTCGACAGTAACTTTCGCCATTTCTCCAAGATTCACATTTGATTGTTCTTGGTGATTGCCGGTGTCGACGGCCTTCATGAGATCTGTATTGATTGTCATAATCGCGATTCCGATAAGGGTCGGCGTAATAATCCTCAGTCTCAAATTTTGCCCGACACCCTCCAGTAACCCATATACCCCAATGATCGTACCCCCAAGTCTCGCCCTCAAAGCAACTTGACTTGCTGAACTGCTTAGCAAGACGAACACCGCCTCTTGTATCTGTTCGACAATACTGTGTTTGACGATTGATAGATTCGCAGATGACAGTTCGGGCGTCAGCTACGCTATTATCCAATAATAACGCAAGACCAGCTATAGATAGCAGAAGTACACCTTGATAATTTCGATAACTTTCCATCAGCACCTCCCTCCCTTGTTATCTTCGTGACGTAATGCTAAATAGGGGATACCCCTATTTGTTCCAAAAAAATCATGCCTCTTTGGCCTTAAATTTCATTTTTTCTTTGAAATAATTGGGATAAAATTCTTTCGCACAATCTGGGCAAAGTGTATCGCTAAATTGAGCTTGCGAATGATTGGATATAAATTCATCAACTTTTTGATAATTGCCGTCTTCATCTCTAATTTTTTTACATACACCTGAATCAGTGAAAAATCATCAATGAAAAGGCTTCGGTTTTTCAGTTAATATATTGAAAATTTTATAAAAATATTGCTTTATCCGCCTGTCCCGAAAACTCACTCGACAGGTGAAAACATGAAACGATTGATCCTCGAACAGAGCGACGAAGAATTCTACACCAGCCACTCCGGGCTGGCCCTGGCCGGTGCCTGTATCAACCGGTACAGCGACCTTGGCCGGTATGTCGGCAGGGTGGCCAAGGGGAGCGATCATATTGCCGAGATCGATATCCTGCGCAGCTATCTCGGCCTGCTTTGTCTGGGCAAGAGCGATTATCAGGCCATTGCCGCCATGCGGGAGGACGACTATTTCAAGCAGGCCCTGGGTATCGGCCGGATGCCCTCGGTCGAGCGGTTGCGGCAACGATTGGACGAGGCCGGAGGCGACCTTATTCCGGTCATCCATCGAAGTTCGCGAACCATGCTCAAGCGGCTCAAGGCCCCGATCAGCGGCTACCGGAACGGTCTGGTCCCTCTGGATGTGGATGTCTTTCCCCAGGATAACTCCAACACCAAGAAGGAAGGAGTCAGCCGCACCTACAAGAACTACGATGGCTATGCCCCCATGGCTGCCTATCTCGGCATGGAGGGCTGGTGCCTGGAAGTGGAACTCCGACCCGGAAGCCAGCATAGCCAGAAAGGGTTTGTTGACTTCATCAAGCGGGTGATTGCCGGCGCCAAGGATCTGAGCAAGCAACCGCTCCTGGTTCGCGCCGATGCAGGCAATGATGCCGTTGAGACCCTGGTCGCCCTGGAAAACGCCGAGAAAACCCACTACATCGTCAAGTGGAATCCGCGAAAAAGCGACACCGTCGCCTGGCGCGACAAGGTGTTTGCCGAGGGACCGGTCAAGACGCCCAGAACAGGGAAGCGAGTCTGCACTATTGTCGTCGAGGAGCCCCGGAAGATCGATGAAAAGACCTATATTTTCAAGCGAGTCGTCCGGGTGACCGAGCGGACCATCGATAAACACGGTCAGTTTCTCCTCGCTCCGGAGATTACCCTTGAGGGCTGGTGGACCGACCTTACGATGGCAACGGAAGATGTGATCGAACTCTATCGGCAGCATGCGACCTCGGAGCAGTTCCATAGTGAGTTCAAGACCGATCTCGATCTCGAGCGGCTCCCAAGCGGCAAGTTCGCCACCAATGCCCTGGTGATGGCTTTGGGCGCCTTTGCCTACAACATCCTCCGTTTTATCGGCCAAACGGGCCTGGTCGCCCCCTTTGGACCGGTGCGGCATTCGGCCAAACGCAGACGGCTGCGAACCGTGATCCAAGAGTTGATGTATCTGGCCGGACGGCTGATCACCACAGGTCGGCGATTAACGTTGCGCTTCAGCCGGCATTGCCCGGCTTTCACCGCTTTCAGCGTCGTGTACTCGCGGTTGGTTCCGGCCAACTGATTGAAACTTAGCAAAAAATCAGCACGATACAGAACAACTGCGCCTTCGCTTCGCCAACTATTTGATTTTTCAATGAACAAGACG
>JGI24731J21663_1001773_pt1 | contig 15065 bp, 9 predicted proteins | sample EPASupsiteHSE605_FD_21663 | JGI IMG/M metagenome (IMG submission 21663) | reverse complement strand
TTTTCCAGCCGATGGAGACCCGGTAAATAACACGCCAAGCCGCACTATTCCTCCAACTACGTTTTTTACGTAAACCATCTGTCACCTATCACTAAATGCACCAGATCCCTTTATTGGAAAGACTTTTAACGGTGAGAGATACCTGGAGAGAGATCCTTTGCATCTGCCATCTGCCACCTGCCACGAATTGACATACTCACGAGGATACCATACCTTAACGGAGTCGCTATATCAATTGATCTTTAGTTTGAATACTAGTGTATAGTAGGTGCAATGTAACTATCATCTAATCACAATACTATAGCAAATTATTCGATTGACATATGTCGACAAGCATGACGATATATGTCATCATGCTTAACGACATATATCAACATCGTTGATTACAGATGTAGAACGAATAGATGTTGCCTGTTTTGGAACCAGACTCTGGAGTATTTGAATTAAATTCCTCAAGTATTCCTGTATTTTACAGAATTAACTTATATTTGGTGAGAGTAAATTATCGAACCACTAGTAACCATATTATTTTAAGAATCATGAATGTAAAAATCTTGAAAACGGCTGTTGTTTGTGTTTTATTGAGCTGTTTTTGCTCTTTCAGTCCAAAAGAAGAATGGACATCCTTGCTGGATAAGGATCTTACGCAATGGGAAATGTATATGAGTTTCGAGCATAAACCCGGTTATCATGGTGAAAAGCCCCTGGATGAAGCCGGTAATCCTATCCAACCCATCGGATATAACAAAAATGTAAAGAATGTTTTTTCTGTGATTGAACAGGATGGGATTCCTGTATTAAGAATCAGTGGCGAGATATATGGATGTGTCTATACTAAACAGGCATTTGAGAATTATCATTTAAAGATGAAGGTTAAGTTTGGTACAAAGAAGTGGAACCCTCGCCTGAATGAACCGATGGATTCGGGATTACTTTATCATTCGCACGGCGAATGTGGAGTGGACTACTGGCGTTCGTGGATGCAGTCTCACGAGTTTCAGGTGATGGAGGGTGGATTTGGCGATTACTGGCGTATTGCCAATACCGGAGCAACTATTAAAATGCACGACCCGGAAGCCAATAATGAAAAGGCTAACTTCGATCCGAATGGTATTGCTACCTATATGGGTGCTGATGGGACCCGGGGCGGATTTGTGCAGTTTAGCGAGGATCGCGAGAAAGTTGGCGACTGGAACACCATTGAGCTAATCTGTTTTGGGGATAAAAGTATCCATATTGTAAATGGCCATGTAGTGATGGCTCTCTCGGGATCGGTTTATAAAGACGGCAAGGATCTTAAACCCCTTACAAAAGGAAAAATTCAGTTGCAAAGCGAGGCAGCCGAAGTTTTTTACAAGGAGATACAGATAAAAAACATCAAGGAGCTGCCTTCAGAATATAAGCAATTTATCCAATAGAAGTAAGTCAGATCGTGAATGGAAATCCTTCTCGAAATATAATTTGAATCATTTGTACACGACTTTGTATCAAATTTCCTATTCACAAAAGGCTGCTGTCACTAAATTTGCAGGTCATGCCTTTATTAACATTAATATTGCTCGGCAGTGAGCTTCTTTTTTTTATATTTGTATAATTACTTTCTACAGAATTATGAAAAATCCGTTTGTTTATCTGCTAATGCTTTGTCCATTCTTCTTTTCCTGTTCCGATGTAAAGGAGGAGGAACCGTATGTGATTGCCTTCTCGCAGTGTATGATGGATGATGTTTGGCGCCAGGCCATGCTGTTGGAGATGAATATTGAGGCTTCCAACTATAATAACATACGAATCGTAATTGCAGATGCCAAGGAAAGCAATAAAACCCAGATTGAACAAATTCAGCAATTCATCGACCAAAAAGTGGATGTGCTTATCATTTCACCAAATCAATCGGACTCCATAACGCCCATTGCCGTTGAAGCTTATAGAAAAGGGATTCCTACAATTATTGTTGATCGGAAAATCGGTTCCGACGAATATACAACGTATGTTGGAGGGGATAGTTACGAGATCGGCCGGATAGCGGGCGAATACGCAAGTTCTTTCCTTCCTGAAAATGCAACTATCGCCGAAGTGTGGGGCACCAAACTGTCTTCTCCGGCGCAGGAAAGGCATTTGGGCTTTATAAACGGACTTAAAAAGAAGAATGTAAATATTAAGACGGTGGTTGGGAACTGGCGGAGAGGTGTAGCTAAGAAAGAAGTATCCCAATTAGAAAATTTTGAAGACATTGATTTGGTTTATGCCCATAATGATGTTATGGCCCTGGGAGCAAGGGAAGCTATCTATGAGAGAGATTCGGTGTTGGCTTCAAAAATTATATTTCTTGGCGTTGATGCGGCTTTCGGAAAAGGCGCAGGACTCGAAGCTGTGGCAAATGGACTGTTAACAGCCTCTTTTCTATATCCCACAGGAGGCGATCAGGTAATACGTGTCGCCATGAAGATCTTGAATAAAGAACAAACGGAAAAGAAGTATATATTAAATACGGCTGTTGTAGAAAAAAACACAGCCAGAACATTGTTATTGCAGTCGGATCAGTTAATCAACTATCAAAATAGAATTGAACAACAAAAAAGAAATATTGATATGTTGTTCCAGAAATTCAGTATGTTGCGTCATTCACTCTTCGTGATCCTATCTTTACTCGCATTACTGTTGTTTTTTGTGATCTACATATTTTATATAAACCGAAAAATTAGCAAAAAGAATATACAGCTTCATATCAAAAACCGGGAATCGGAAGAACAACAGCAAAAACTGATTTGCCTGAATGAGAAAATAGAACAGGTTACAGCTCAGAAACTTCAGTTCTTTACGAATGTATCGCACGAGGTTCGTACTCCGCTTACATTGATTGTAGGTCCGCTTGAAAAATGGTTAAAGTCGGCCCCCGAATCTCCGATGCTTACCGATTTGAAGCTGATGAAGAAGAATGCCGACAGATTGATGCGTGTGATCAATCAATTGTTAGATTTTCGCAAGATTGAAAACAATAAGATGGGGCTGAATATTAGTCAGGTCGACTTAGTTTCCTTTACGGAGAACGTGAAGTCTCTTTTCGAAGACATGGCCGCATCGAAGGAGATAACGTACGAATTTACATCGGAAATGCCGGCATGTAAAGTATGGATTGACCAGGACAAGATGGAAAAAGTGCTAACCAATCTTTTGTCCAATTCATTTAAATTTACACCAGCAGGAGGTAAAATAGGCATTCATATTTTGGAAGATGCCGGCAAAGTTTTTATCTCAGTGCGCGACAATGGAATTGGAATCAGTCGTGATAAAATAGATAAGATATTTGACCGTTTTTATACGGAGGGAACTCCATCGATGGGTACCGGAATCGGATTGCACCTTACACAGGAATTCATAAAAATGCATCATGGACAGATTGTGGTTGATAGCGTACCCAATGAATACACGCTCTTTACTGTGGAGTTGCAAAAAGGCAAAGACCATCTGATTGATTGCTGTTCGGTCGAACAACCGGATGTTTTGTATAACTCGGTTCCGGATACGATGAATGTGGAATTGCAGGATGATTTATTAACAAGAAAATATAACTATACTATATTGTTGGTAGAAGATGACCCGGATATTCAGCAATACATTCAATCGGAATTCTCCTCAAATTTTACAACCCTAAAGGCGAACAATGGTAACGAAGCGCTTGCAATTCTCAGAACAGAAAACGTGTCTCTTGTTTTGAGCGATGTATTGATGCCGGAATTAAATGGATTTGAATTGTGCCGGAGAATTAAATCGGATGCCGATTTATCCCATATCCCGGTTATTTTACTTACCGCACTTACGGACGACAGTCAGCGGGTATTTGGCATTTCTGAAGGGGCAGATGATTATATTCAGAAACCTTTCGATATTGATTTTGTGAAAGTGAAGATTATCCGACTTGCTGGAAGAGAGAAAACGGCTTCAAAAGAGATTTATGCAAACAATGCAAGCAGGAGGTATTCCCGTGATTGCAACAGATTCAAAGATAGAGAGTCTGGATGAGGTATTTATGCGGAAGTTTATTGATTTATTGGACAGTTCGTATGAAAATACGGATCTTAATGTAGAAAAAATCAGCGAAGAATTAGGAATATCCCGCGTGCAGCTCTATCGGAAAGTAAAAGAGATTTCGGGTTTGTCGCCTGTCGATTACCTCCGGAATTTCCGGTTAAGCAAGGCGGCCACATTACTTAATCATAAAAGATATTCTGTTAGTGAAGTCGCTTATAGAGCAGGCTTTTCATCTCCTGCCTATTTTGCAAAGTGTTTTAAGTCCGTTTTTAATATGACACCCTCCGAGTATATCTCAGAATGATAAAGAAGCCTTATTTTATTTCTTATACAAATGATACAACCTTGTTTCGATTGTTATAAAACCAATTGATTGGTTCTTTTTTATAACTATTTTGATTGTTTCTGATTCAGATTTTATAAGGGAATTTTTATGTATGGTCTAATATTGCACCATAATTAATTCTAAATTGTAATATGATGAAGTCACAATCTTTCAAATGGAGTCTGCTTTTAGCTCTGTTTTTTTGGACACAGATGTCCATTGCGCAGCAAATACCTATTCAAGGTACTGTTGTTTCTGATACTGATAAACTCCCCATTATTGGAGCTTCTGTTATTGAAAAAGGAACCACCAACGGAACTATTACCGACCTTGATGGTAATTTTTCGTTGAATGTAACACCCGGGAGTGTCATTCTGATTAGCTATGTAGGATATCTTACTCAAGAACTCCCGGCTAAAGGTCTTCCTAAACAAATTATTTTAAAAGAAGACGCGAAGGCATTGTCCGAGATTGTTGTTACCGGATATTCAACCCAGAAGAAGGCAGACCTTACCGGATCGGTAGCTGTTGTAAAAATGGATGATATCGAAAATATTAGTACGGGGAATGCCATGAAATCTTTACAAGGACGGGTTCCGGGTGTATTTATTCAATCTAGTGGAGCACCAGACGGCGGAGCAACAGTTCGCATACGAGGTATCGGCACATTAGGAAATAACGATCCTCTTTACATTATCGACGGAGTACCAAGTAAGAGATCTATGAATGAGCTTTCGTCGACAGATATAGAGTCTATTCAAGTACTTAAGGATGCTTCTTCTGCCAGTATTTATGGATCCAGAGCTGCAAACGGGGTTGTTATNGTAACAACTAAAAAGGGAAAGAATAANGAAACGAAAGTTGATTTCCGGGCATCGTTAACTGCACAGGATTATTCAAAATCATTGGATCTGCTGGATGCAGAAGAAAGAGGTATGGTTCAATGGCGTGCCGCGATGAATGATGGCGTTAATCCGAATTTTGGAGTTTATAATTTTGAATGGCACGGAGATGCCGCCTCTGGGTATGCACTTGATAAAGTAATCATGCCGGAATACCTGGATCAGCAAAAAACAATGAAACCGGCCAATACAAATTGGATGGATGAAGTTGGACGTACCGGATTGACACAGAATTATAATGTGACACTTTCAACAGGTACACAAAAAGGACGGGCCCTTTTCTCCCTGGACTATTTCAACAATCTGGGTACTGTAAAAGGAACTGAATACGATCGTTTTACTGCTCGTATAAACTCTGACTACTCATTGATAAATGATAAATTGAAGATCGGAGAGAATTTTTCGATTTCCAAAATGCGTAAATCGCTGATTAATGCGCAAAGTATTTTGAATATGACTCACGAAATACAACCTATTATTCCTGTATATACACAGGATGGAGGTTGGGGTGGTCCTGTTGCCGGGATGAGCGACAGACATAACCCTGTTCGTATTATTGAAGATAATAAGCAAAATCATGAAGATGTGGTCCGCTTGTTTGGAGATGTGAACCTGGACCTTGAAGTGATTAAGAATTTACATTTCAGATCGAAATTCGGGATCGATTATACTGGTTACTGGCAGAGAAATATGCAGCTTACCTATGTTTCCGGTTTTATGTCGGAGTCGACAAACCGGCTTGATAATTCAGCCAATTATGGAGGTAACTGGATTTTAAGTAATACATTGAGTTACAATTTCGAATTGGGTAAAAACGTAGTAGATTTAATGGGTGGTCAGGAAATGATGAAGTATTCATTCAATGCTATATCGGCCGGCCGGGATGTATTTGCTTCGGAAGATCCCGATTATATGTATTTGGACGCAGGCGAGTCTAACAAAAGAAATGCAGGTTCGGCAACTGCTTATTCGTTACTTTCTTATTTTGGAAAGATTAATTACAGTTTTGATAATCGTTACCTGATTTCCGCTACGGTACGTTATGATGGCTCTTCCAGATTCGGGGCAAACAACCGTTATGGTACATTCCCTGCATTTTCATTGGGCTGGAGATTGAGTGAAGAGTCGTTCTTCAAAGATGCATTTCCAGGCGTGTCTGATTTGAAACTGCGTTATGGATGGGGACAAACAGGTAACCAGGAGATTGGCGATTTTGCTTCTCCTGCTTTATACCAGGCACTATATGGATCAGACCCAACGTGGGACAGCGATCATGGAACAGCTTACGACATAACCGGAACTGGTACCGGAGATTTATTATCGGGCTATCGTCGTACTCAACAGATGAATGCAGACCTGAAATGGGAGACTACAACGCAGAATAATATCGGTCTGGATTTTGGATTTCTTGATCAAAAGATATCCGGCTCGTTCGATTATTTTACAAAAAGTACGAAAGATATCCTTATCAATCCTCCTTACATTGCGACTATTGGAGAAGGGGGTAGCCGTTGGGTAAATGGAGCAACACTTGAGAATAAGGGTTTTGAGTTTATTCTTTCGTATAACGAGAAAATTGGCGAAGTAGGACTAAATATCACGGGTAACATATCAAGTTATAAAAACAAGGTGGTAAAATTACCGGAAGATGTTATTAACTCGTATGCTGGAAACGGAAACGATCAGACTATTTTAGGGAGACCTTTAAATTCAATGTTTGGTTACGTGGCAGAAGGTATTTTCCAAAATCAGGCTGAGGTGGATGCGCATGTTGTACAAACTGGAAAAGGGGTTGGCCGACTTCGTTATAAAGACGTAAATGAGGATGGAAAAATCAACGATGAAGACAGAACCTGGTTAGGTGTGGCGGATCCCGACTTTATTTATGGTTTGAATGTGGCGGTTAACTGGAAAAACTTTGATTTCAGCATGTTCTGGAATGGACTTGTAGGATATAATGTGAATAATGAAGCTAAGAGATATACTGACTTTATAAGTTTCTTTGGCGGACATAATTATGGAACAAGAACATTAGATGCCTGGACGCCTCAAAATAGTTCGTCAACGATTCCGGCATTGTCGTTAAATGACAATAATTACGAAAGTCGTTACTCTTCTTATTTTATTGAAAATGCTTCTTACCTGAAACTTGCCAATATGGAGATCGGATATACAATTCCCGAGCATCTGTTAAAGGCGGTTTATATGAAAAATGCCCGAATTTATGTAATGGGACAGAATTTGCTGACAGTAAAAAAATCATGGGGCGACAATGCGTTTACCGGGGTAGATCCGGAGACTCCTAATTTGTCTTATCCGATTCCTTTCTCAGTGACTTTTGGTGTGAATGTAACTTTTTAATTGATAGAATTATGAAAACGATACAATATATACTTACATGCTGCTCTTTGTCGGCAGTCCTTTTCTCCTGCGATACGTTCTTGGATGAGAATCCAAAAGGTGTATTAAGCAATGAACAACTAAATACTCCGGAGAATGTGGAGAAAATGGTCATTGCAGCTTATTCAAGTCTGGGAAATGATCATTATACTGAACCAAACAGTCCCTGGCCTTATGGAGATCTTCGTTCGGGCGATGCTTACAAAGGAGGAGCCGGAACCGGGGATATGCAGGAATTCCACTTTTACGAAACATTTACCTATCTGAGGGATGATATTGGTTTGTTGGACAGCAAATGGTATAAAGAATATGTAGACATCTCGAGGGCAAATAATGCCTTAGCCAGATTGAACACCATTGATGAGGCTGATTTTTCCAAAAAGACGACCCGGATTGCTGAAATGCGTTTCTTGCGCGCTCATTATTATTTTGAACTGAAACTGTTGTTTAAGCAGATTCCTTACATAGACGAAAATGTGCCGGTTGAAGAGTATATTAATGTCTCCAATGTTGAACTTACAAGTCAGCAGCTTTGGGATAAAATTATAGAAGAATTCCGTTTCGCAGCTCAAACCCTGCCCGAGAATAATGCAGAAATTGGACGTGCCAATAAGTGGATGGCCAAAGCCTATCTTGCCAAGGCTTTATTGTATGCAGCCTACGAACAAGACGAAAAGCATAACGTAACGAATATAAACAAGGAAAAGCTAACTGAGGTTGTTAGTCTGACTAACGAGATAATTGCTTCGGGTAAATATGCCTTAAATGCCGATTATGCTGATAATTTTCTTTGTGAAACAGAAAACAGCAAAGAATCTGTTTTCGCCGTTCAACATTCCAGAAATGATGGAACTTTACACGGACGTCTGGATTGGGGAGCTATGCTAAACTATCCGATGAACCCGGAATATGGCTGTTGCGGTTTTCATCAAGCCTCTCAGAACCTGGTGAATGCTTTCCAGACTGATGATAAGGGATTGCCAAAGTTTGCCGAATTTAATAGTAAGAACCTGAATACGCCGGATGATTTGTTGGAAAACAATGTTGATCCACGATTGAATCATACAGTGGCTATCCCCGGACTTCCTTACAAGTATAATCCTGAATTTGTTTTTGAAGCCTGGTGGAACCGTCAGCCTGAAGTTTATGGATCTTTTATGTCATTAAAGGAAGTTGTTTTACCGGATTGTCCTTGTTTTGAAAAGGTAAATCCCTTTATGTCGAGTTCAAAAAACAGAGATATTATCCGCTTCGATGATGTGCTGTTGTGGAATGCAGAGGCTCTGATTGAGCTGGGACGTGAAACAGAGGCCTTGCCTGTAATCAATTCCATACGCGAAAGAGCAGGAAACAGTACTGCCCGTTTAGTAGATGTACAAGGCGATCCTACAGGCAAGTTTGTAGTCGGCACCTACCAACCCGGAGTAAATTGCACCTGGACAAATGATTTTGCCCGTCAGGCACTACGTTGGGAACGCAGAATGGAATTTGCAATGGAGGGAGTCCGTTTCTTTGATCTGGTACGTTGGGGAATTGCCGCTGAGTATCTGAATAGCTATTTCACGGTCGAGAAAACAAGACGGGAACATCTTCGTGAAGCAAAATTTACAAAAAACAGAGATGAATACTTCCCTATCCCCAAACAGCAGATTAATTTTAGCAAAAAGTTATATGTCCAGAATTATGGATGGTAAATAAATAGCAGGCAAACCAATTTTATTACTAATTTTGGTTTGCCTTAAAATCATACTTGTCAATATTATTAAATGCTTTACTATTTTATTATGATTAAGACTAATCAATTTGCGTTAGGTGTTTTAGCTCTTTTACTTAGCGGAGCAGGCCAGATAAAGGCCGACAGCCTTACGCTTAAAATTACAAAGAAATACCTGAATCTTCCGGTATCCCATCAAATAGACAGGAATGTACTATCTATGAAGGTGGATGGAAAGACCGAGCGGAAGTTCGATATCCGTTTGGCTGCTGATAAGCCGGATTATTGGGTTTTCTGTGATATGTCTGAATATAAAAACAAAGACGTTACTATTGTATATCCCGGACCAGACGGTACATTAAACCAACTATATCAGGATAATGAGATAGCAGGAAAGGATAGTTTGTACAATGAGCAAAACCGCCCTCAATTCCATTTCTCCAGTCGGCGGGGATGGAATAATGATCCAAACGGTTTGCTCTATTATGAAGGAGAATATCACCTGTTTTATCAGCACAATCCGTATGAGCGTGAGTGGGGAAATATGCATTGGGGGCATGCCGTAAGCCGGGATTTAATACATTGGGAAGAGTTACCTGTTGCACTTTATCCGGATGAGCATGGTACGATGTTTTCTGGTTCGGTTGTTGTCGATTATACTAATACGGCAGGTTTTAATAAAGGAGATACCCCTGCTTTGGTTGCGATTTATACGGCCGATAATCCTGAGAAGGAAATTCAATGTATAGCTTATAGCCTGGACAAAGGACGTAGCTGGAAAAAATACAGTAAAAATCCCGTAATCGATTCAAAAGCTAAATGGAATAGTAAAGATACACGAGATCCCAAAGTCTTCTGGCATAAACCGACAAATAAATGGGTGATGGTGCTGAATGAACGCGACGGGCACTCAATTTATAATTCTGATAATCTGAAGGACTGGACATTTGAAAGTCACATCACAGGATTTTGGGAATGTCCGGAATTATTTGAATTGGCGGTCGACGGAAAAGGTAACACTACCAGATGGGTAATGTACGGAGCTTCGGGTACTTATATGATCGGCTCGTTTGATGGTAAAAAGTTTACACCCGAATCTGGAAAACACTATTTCCTGACTGGAGCATCTTATGCTGCGCAAACGTTTACCAATATACCGGAATCAGATGGGCGACGAATTCAGATAGGATGGGGGCGTATTCAGGCCAAAGATATGCCATTCAATATGTTAATGTTATTACCTGTCGAGCTGTCCTTACATACCACGAATAATGGAATTCGGATGTACAGTAAGCCGGTTACGGAATTGAATCAACTGGAAAAAGAGGTTCAGCAATGGCGTAATTTAACCATCGATCAGGCGAATAACTATTTGAAGCCATATGCTGATGAACCATGCATGAGAATAAAAACAAAGCTAAAATTATCGCATGCGACCAGTGCCGGGTTAAAGCTATTCGGTCAGTCCTTAGTCGATTACGACATGAATTTTAATTTGGTGAACGGCGTGTTCTATTCGCCGGATGATTTTACCAGCATGGAAATTGAGGCAGATATTATCATTGATAAAACTTCGGTGGAGGTTTTTATTGATGGAGGAGCCTATTCTTATTCATTTGAGAGAAAAGCTGATATGAATAATACAAGCGGTTTTCAGTTCTTTGGAAATAACATAGAGGTGCTGGATTTGAAANTTTGCACGATGAAGTCCATCTGGAACGTAGGGTTGCAAAAATAAGCACAGTTTAACTTAATATGAACGTAAAGTAAAAAACGATCTATATGAAAATGAAATATATTTATTTGCTTTCTTTACTCTTTTTTGTAGCTGCTTGTCAGCATACAAAATCAAATGATAAGGAAAATTCAGGTAACGGGGGTAATTTTCAGGAGAAATTCCGTCCGCAAGTCCACTTCACCCCTGCGCAACATTGGATGAATGATCCCAATGGGATGGTTTATTATGAAGGAGAATACCACCTGTTTTATCAGCACTATCCGGAAAAGTCAGTCTGGGGACCCATGCATTGGGGCCATGCTATCAGTAAGGACCTTGTTCATTGGGAGCACATGCCCATCGCTATTTATCCCGATAGCCTTGGTTATATCTTTTCAGGAAGCGCCATAGCCGATTTGAATAATACATCTGGATTGGGAACAAAGGAAAATCCTCCGTTGGTTGCTTTTTTTACCTACCACGACATGAAAGCAGAGAAAGAGAGTCGTTTTACGGAAATAGAATCTCAAGCCATTGCTTATAGTCTGGATAAAGGGCGTACCTGGACAAAATATGACCGGAATCCTGTAGTGAAAAACCCGGGCATACGCGACTTTAGGGATCCTAAAGTAATCTGGCACGAAGAAACAAAGCAATGGATTATGAGTATTGCATCGGGACAGGTTATTAAATTTTATGCATCGCCAAACTGTATTGACTGGACTTACCTGAGTGAGTTCGGAGAGGGTCGCGGCGAACATGGAGGTGTTTGGGAATGTCCGGATTTATTTCCGTTGCAGGTGAACGGATCAGCCGAAACTAAATGGGTGCTTATTGTGAATATCAATCCGGGCGGTCCGGCCGGAGGTTCGGCAACCCAATATTTTGTAGGTGATTTTAATGGGAAAGAATTTGTTTCATTGCAATCGAAAACGCAGTGGATGGATTATGGTAAGGATAATTATGCAGGAGTAACCTGGAGCAATACACCGGATAATCGTCGGATTCTTATCGGATGGATGAATAATTGGGAATATGCAGGCGAAAAACCATGTGTCGACTGGAGTGGAGCCGCTACTTTTCCCCGTGAGTTAGGACTGGTTAAGGAATTGGATACCTATCTGCTTACATCAGAACCGGTAGAAGAGATTCAAAACCTGCATGGCGAGAAGGTGGAATTTGCCAATTTGAAAATTGAAGGAACAATGCTTATTTCTGAAAAAATAGCATTTGCCAAGTCACCGGTGGATATCAAGCTTAAATTTGATATTTCAGACAAAACAAAAATGGGATTTCCTCCCAAATATGGTATTACATTGAAGAATTCGAGAGGTGAATACATTACGGTGGGGTATGATAATGTTGATTCCTTTTTCTACGTAGACCGGACAAATGCGGTTGGGAAAGTCTTTTCGGAACGGTTTGCCCTAACACATATAGTCCCCTTTATTGTAAAGGGAAATTCGGTTGAATGGAGAATGGTTGTGGATAAAACATCCGTAGAATTCTTTGCCGCTGGCAACAAGGTGGTTATAACAGATCTGTTTTATCCAACAGACGATTTCGATTTGATAGAACTTTTTGCCGAAAATGGACAGATTCATGTAACAGAAGCTTCGGTTACTGAGTTGAAATCTATATGGAAATGAAAACGACAATTGCATATTAATACAATAAAATAGAATCTACTGACATGAATAGTAAACCTGTAATCGTTGGAATTGGAGAGCTCCTTTGGGATATGCTCCCTTCCGGGAAAAAAGCCGGAGGAGCGCCGGTTAATTTTGTGTATCATGCCTCTTTGCTGGGTGCAGAAAGTTATGCAATCAGCGCCATCGGAAAAGATCCATTGGGCGATGAAATTTTGGAGGAGCTTGATAAAATAAAATTAAACTACTTGATAGAAAGGGTGGATTATCCGACCGGTACTGTTTTGGTACAACTAAAAGACGGTATTCCTAATTATACGATAATAGAAGAGGTGGCCTGGGATTATATACCCGCAACCGAAGAGATGAAACAGTTGGCAAGACGTACCGATGCCATTTGTTTTGGAACACTTGCACAGCGTTCTGAAGTTTCAAGGAATACTATTCATGAAATTTTATCCCTGGTACCTCAGGATGCTTACCGTATTCTGGATATCAACATAAGGCAACACTTCTATTCTAAAGAGTTAATTGAAGAATCTCTTCAATTAGCTAATGTCTTTAAAATGAATGATGATGAACTATCCCTGCTTCGTAACTATTTTTCGTTGGAAGGTTACGACGAAGATGATGCCTGCAGATGGTTTATCGAACATTTTGATTTGAAAGTGGTGATTCTTACTGCCGGAGCAGATTACAGCAAGGTATTTACGCCGGATGATTATTCATGTGTAAAGACAACAAAAGTGCAGGTGGTGGATACGGTTGGTGCTGGCGATTCATTTACCGGCGCTTTCATCTCATCGCTGATAGCAGGAAAATCGTTGCAGGAATCGCATCAGTTTGCTGTCGATAAAGCTGCCTATGTTTGCACCAAAGCGGGCGCATGGACAGTCTGATGTTTTTTAAATACGAGTAATTATTTTATTTACGATAGTTTATGAAAAGTTCAAATTCCTATGCGCGGATTATCCCGGTGATGTTTGCTTTTTTTTCGATGGGTTTTGTTGATTTGGTTGGTATTGCCACCAATTACATAAAGGAAGATTTTGTGCTGTCGGATACCATGGCCAATCTGATGCCTTCGATGGTTTTCTTTTGGTTTCTGATCTTCTCGGTTCCTACCGGAATGTTAATGAATAAAATTGGTCGGAGGAAAACGGTTGTAATAAGCTTACTGGTAACAGCTCTGGCTTTGCTTACTCCTGTTTTTAATTATAGTTTCGCATTTATGCTTTTCTCTTTCTCATTGTTAGGAATTGGAAATACGTTGATGCAGGTATCTTTAAATCCTCTGGTGGCCAATATAGTAGCCGGTGACAGGTTGGCAAGTAGTCTTACCCTGGGTCAGTTTGTAAAAGCAATAGCTTCATTTCTTGCTCCAATTATTGCCGCCTGGGCGGTGGTTACTTTTGGCGATTGGAAGATGCTTTTTCCGATTTTCGGAGTAGTAGCTATTGTGGCAGCTGCAATTTTATTTGTAACGAACATAAAAGAACAGCCAATTGAGGGCAAACAGTCTACGTTTACAGAGTGTTTTGGTCTATTGAAAGATAAATTGGTATTCATGCTTTTTCTTGGAATTTTGGTCCACGTGGGGGTGGATGTGGGGATTAACCTAACAGCACCAAAATTGTTGATGGAACGTTTGAATATGACCCTGGCCGACGCAGGTTATTCCACCAGTCTCTACTTTTTGTTTCGTACACTGGGCTGTTTTTCGGGAGCCATTATTCTTGCGCGGTTTTCGGCAAAAAAGTTTTTCATAATCAGTGTTGCCGCGATGGTTATTGCTGTTGCCGGTCTTTATTTTGGCAATAGTTTACTCTCTCTTTATATCTGTGTGGCACTGATTGGCTTTGGAAATTCCAATGTATTCTCAATCATGTTCTCCCAAGCATTGCTTCATTTGCCAAGACGGAACAATGAGATTTCGGGTCTGATGGTTATGGGTATTTCCGGAGGGGCTGTTTTCCCTCTGCTGATGGGTATCGCTTCAGATGCTTTGTCTGGTCAGATCGGCGCAGTGATTGTATTAACAATCTGTGTATCCTATTTGGTGGTGTTGGCTCCAAAAATTAAGTAAAATCAAAATTTACACATTCTCCACATACATCGGTTTGACTTGTATGCGGGGAATGTGTATCAGAGTAGAAAGTAAAGTTTATATATTTATCTCTCGTATTCAAGCTAATATTATATATTTTTGTCGCATCTGCACACTAAATGTGTGCAGATGCGACAAATTTTTTCTAGACCAGTTTATATTCAGACCAATTGTTATTAAAATTCACTACGATGAAAACACGTTCTTTATTTTGTGTTCTGT
>JGI24731J21663_1001772_pt1 | contig 15069 bp, 14 predicted proteins | sample EPASupsiteHSE605_FD_21663 | JGI IMG/M metagenome (IMG submission 21663) | reverse complement strand
GACCAGATCTTCGCCCTGTTTGTCAAAGATATCAACAAGTATGCCTTGACACAACTTAACACCCAGAACAACAGCGATATCCAATCGAAGTATCTCACCGAGCTGACACTGATTTCTCCTGTGATAGATAAAGAAAAGGATTTCCTGTTTTGGAAAGAATACGTAGAGGTTCTTGACGGCGCTTATGTGATGAAGGATTCTGAAATTGGCGCGGAGTAAATCAGGCATATAGTCATCTTAGTCAAACCACCTGCAAGATAATGCACTCATCGATCGGGGGGCCACGAAAGCCCCCGGTCTGGTGATTGCCATGGATGGTGTTTTAGCGCTTGGTGAAGCGCGGATCGAGAATAGCGACATTCGGTATAATCTTGGATTCTATTATATAGGACTTCACGAGGATTGTCGTCTGTACAACCTGAACTGGGCGGGGGAGTGTCCTGATCTTTATGATCTTGGGTTTCCGTCTTTGTTTTTCCCTCACACAAGGCTTCATTGAGTTCAGCAATTACCTTTGCGTCGAGGCGTTTCCGAAAGTGGACCATACTCGATGAATCGAACGGTGGAGTGGTTTGAAATTCCTCCAGTCCGATGAAGTATTGCAAATAGGGGTTCTCCATGATTTGTTGGACAGTCTCTTCGTCAGAAAAACCACACTTTTCTTTGATGATGAGGGCACCCAACGCGACACGAACCGGTTTCGCTACATTTCCAGTATGCTTTGGGAAATGAGAAGCATATTGATCTTCAACAACGTCCCAGGGAATCAAATCGGCCATCTTGACCCAGCGGTTATTCGCATCGAGTTTGCCACCTGCAAAAAATCTAAAGTCTTCGAGTAAGCTAATTTGACCTGTAGGTTTTCGGTACATTTTCGTCCCCCATCTGCAAGGTTTTTCGACCATATTCATCCTTTATCTTGCTTTATTATACCACGAAAATGGCCTTAGCGCCTACTCCCATGCAGGTTTCAAGGTTATTCAGTAATCCCTAATTAATAATACCATTGCGAAAGCATATAGCTACCGCATGTGCACGGTTTATAGCCCCTAATTTCTTAATAATTGAGGAACAGTAATCTCGGACGGTAAGCTGATTGATTTTTAGGTGATCGGCCACCTCATGAGTCGACAAACCGTATGCTAATCCCTGCACAACCTGCAATTCTCGGGGTGATAAAGTTTTCTCAGATTTTGGTTCGGTTGAAAAACGAGCAAAAGCTCCTTTTTCGTATGTTAACATACCTAATTCATTGCCAATATTCTGCAAGATGTCCAATAGCAGAGAATCATATTTAACAGCGTGATGGCAACCTAAGTCGAGAACTAAAAATCCATTGACATTTTGAACGGTTATCATTGGCTGAACGATGATTGGAGAGAGTGATGTACCGACAAAAAACGTGTGAAGATACTGTAAGGGTATTGATTTTTCAACTAATCCTTCATTCATAAATATTGAACGCCGGCTCATAGCGGCCATGAAAAAGGCTGGACTCTCCCTTGTGTCTTCTTTGATTAACATGATATCATTTTCGTTAAAACCATATCCGACTGTTCCTTGTTTTATTCGTGTTTCTGCGTCATACGCCATAATAAATCCTCGTTCAAAGGGAAAATAACGTGTTATTCCCTCCAAAGCCATCTTAAGAAAATCGGATTCTTCTGCTGAATTAAAAAGTTCTTTCTTATAGAGACAATACTCTTTTCGCCAATCTATTTCTCTCATAATGACCACCTTTACATGTTGTATTTCTGATCAATTATCGAATAGATAGTAGTGAGAATTGCATATATTTTATTAACACGCTTTTTCAATAATCAGCTTCTGATTATTGAAAAAGCGTGTTAATAAACAATAATTCCATGGTTGTTTCTTAAAATATCCTCAGAAACTCAAAAAAAAGGATTTGTGTTTGCGTTTTATATTTCCCTTCGTTCCAACTGACGGAAACATCCTCCCTTGTATCAATTCCTGTGAGGACGGTGCATTCATTTTCTAATTCCGGATATTTTGTGACAATAGTTCTTGGAATGAAAGCAAAACCTGACGCAGCTTTCACATAGGACATAACAGAAATTGTATCGGTAGTTTCAATCACAATATACGGTTTGACTTGCATCTTGGTAAAGTGTTTATCCATGGCGTCCCTTACAGCATACCCTTTTGGCGATGTTATATAGTTCTCCCCGTCAAGCTCCAATATATGTACTGTCTTGCGATTTCGAAAACGATGGGAAGGAGGAAATACTACATATACATCCTCGTACATTAACGTTTCGGAACGAATATGAAACTTCTCGTCCGTCTTAATGGAAGGTACGCAGATCGCAAAATCTATCGTTCCTGCCTGCAAAGCTTCCATAATCCCGAATCTTTTTGACGATGATTGTTCGATGATCAGTTCTGGATACATTTTATGGAATCTAACCAGAAGATCCGGCATGTATAAGCTCGCATTGGTGATTAAGGTAACAGTATGCTTCATCCTACCGGATAATTCATTCAATTCATCTTGAGCATTTGTTACCGAACAACAGACTCAGGAATTTTTAAATAAGATCAAGATTACAACGGATTTGGCTGACCTGAAAAACTGTGATGCGATTATTGAATCAATTCCAGAAATAGTGGAATTAAAAAAACAGCTATTCACAACCCTGGACACTGTTATTAAGAACGATACCATACTTATTAGCAATACCTCGCAATTAAGCATTACGGAAATGGCTTCCGTTACACCCTTTGTGGAGTCTCGAGATGGAAAGAGGGATCTGGTGTTTAAAGTGGTATGAGATGAAGGTTTTATAATGACATCAGAAACTTCGATTCCCGTTTGTTTACTTTTTACTACCAAATCCTTGAGTTGTTTGCCATCATGCTTTTTTCCAGAAGTGACAACAGCGGCGGTTATGATCCTGCCATGCTCTTTTGCAAATGTAAAGCTGTGAGTCAATTTTCGAAGGGCCCGGTGCGGGAAATTCGTACGCCGGGTTCCAAAGGGCTGGGCCACCAAACGGTGGCCTTTCCACCAAGTAGTTTATCTTAAAAAAGTACATGTCCGATTGTTGGGACTGTCACGTTTCCTCGGGTTTGTTACATTTATTACTAAGGACGAATGTCCGCATAAACTCCTCGATACGTTCCGGCGTGCCAATTAGCTGCAACAAGTGCACATATTTGTCTCGCTCACTTCGTTTGACGGCAAGAAAAGTAGCCCATACTTCAGGGGAAACCGTCATCTTAATATCAGGATTTGCTACCTCGCCCGGTCGAGTTATCCAACGACAACCATCAAAAGACAAAACATGAGTTCCGCCGTGTGTAAAACAGAAAAGCCATGTTGCGGGCTGAGGCAACATTCGACCATGTTTATTGAGGGAATCTGTTAGAAACCCCATGGCCAGATCTGGGTGAACAACTTCCCCAGGTAACGGCGGCCGCATTGTATGCCTTAGTCCCCACTCTTTTATTGCCTCCACCACAGGACGAAGGTCTTCGCCCGCTTTAGTTAGTCTATACCAGACCTCGCGGTGACCCGGTTGTTTCTCCCTCTCAATAATACCCGCATCCTCAAGCTCCCGCAGGGCTGACGTAAGCCCTTTTGGCGTAACGCTCGTAGAGTACTTCAATAAGTCACTGAATCGTTGTGGCTTAATCAAAAGGTCTCGAATGATTGTGAGTGACCATTTTCCTCCAATAGCCTCAAGCGAAAATGCTACAGGACAGTAATGGTTATATTTTCGTGACATTGTGATCACCTTTCTATGTTCAAGTATATATTTTATAGTATTTTTAGTATATGGTTAAGAACATTAGCTGTCAAGTCACAGAGATCTGCTAACTGTTTCCACCATGCACCTTACATAGCAATGTTAGGGAGTATTTGCGATGCAATCACGAAGGTATTTTAGTCAAAGTATTGTTCTGAATATAGATAAGATCGAATCGTTCTGTGGCTGAACTTTTTCTCATTTTCTAAAATGACGGTTTTGGATACTTGACAATAAAATTGAACAATTCTATACTTAGAATACTATATAATATATAGTATTCTAAGTATAGACGTTTTTATAATTACAAAAACCTGGGATAAGTATTCACCCGCGTCTTATCAAAGGTATATTTGTAAGAATCTTCATTTATTTGAACCCGTAAGTTGTCACATCCAGTGACTTAGCAGAAATGTTCAGAAATAGTAGAGACTTTGCTATGTCATTTGACAGTGACCGATGGTCAATCTGTGAGGGAAAAGCCGATAACCTCGACTTCATGATTTGGGACTACAGCCAATAGCTGGAGACACCGAAGCTACCCGCCCTGGTATGGTGATAATACCTCACGGTTTTAGTTTAACTTATGACGGGGAGATTCATGGCGTTAACGTCAACTGTTTGGCCAAAAATACTCATCGAGATCCCGTTGCCGCAACACCCTTGTACTGTCATGTTCAGTGTTGAGTGGAACATTCAGCAAATAGATAAGTTTATTGAGAATTTGCTGTTTTTTCTGACTAGATAACAGACTATTAAAAACGATTGGAGGAATCAGAATGTCTCTTCTATTTTCACCTGCCCGGATTGGCACTCTTCAACTTCGCAATCGATTAGTCATGACTCCAATGCATTTATGCTACAGTCCTAAAGGAGAAGTCACAGACCAGCTTGTTGAGTTCTACCGGGCACGGGCCCACGGAGGGGTTGGACTTATTATTGCAGGCGGGTTCGGTATCGACAAAATCGGCAATGCCCCCGGCATGACCCAGATTGACGACGACGGCTTGATTCCTGGCCTGCGGCGTTTGGTGGACTCTGTACACGCGGAAGGCGCAAAAATCATGTCTCAGCTGTACCAGGCCGGGCGTTACGCCCACTCATCGTACACCGGTCAGCCATCTGTCGCTCCATCTCCTATTGCATCAAAACTAACCCGTGAAACGCCTGTAGAGCTTACTGAGGAACAAATAGCCGAAATTATTGGCTCATTTGCCAGCGCAGCAAAACGGGCTCAAATTGCAGGATTTGATGGGGTTGAGATTCTCGGAAGCGCCGGCTACTTAATTTCCCAGTTTCTTTCCCCGCTGACAAATCATCGCACCGATCGTTATGGCGGAGACCTACAGGCCCGCATGACCTTTGGACTTGAGGTAGTAGCCGCAGTACGTAAGGCCGTAGGTCCGGACTATCCCATCATAGTTCGGGTAGCGGGGAATGATTTTATGCCCGGCAGTCACACCAACACCGAATCCAGGGCTTTCTGCCAAGCTTTGGAGAGATCGGGAGTAAATGCTCTCAATGTCACAGGAGGGTGGCATGAAACACCGGTACCGCAACTAACCATGAATCTTCCCAACGGAGCCTTTGTCTATCTGGCAAGTGGTATAAAACAGGTGGTTTCTATTCCGGTTATTGCCTGCAATAGGATAAACACTCCGGAATTGGCAGAGTCAATTCTACAAGAGGAACAAGTTGATTTTATAGGCATGATCCGCCCGCTCCTAGCCGATTCCGAACTGCCGAACAAAGCCATCAGCGGACACTCGGAAAGAATCCGTCCCTGTATCGGATGCAATCAAGGATGTATGGATCATACCTTTAGCGGACAACCGGTGAACTGTCTGGTAAACGCTGAGGTCGGTCATGAAGCTGAATTGAACCTGACTTCAGAAGCCAAGCCTGTTGCTACGGGTCAAGAAATTCACAGGGTTCTGGTGATTGGGGCAGGTCCTGGCGGAATGGAGTATGCGCGGGTGGCAGCCTCCCGCGGACATGAGGTGACTATTTGGGAGCAAACTGATCAGCCAGGCGGACAACTGTTCCTAGCCGCGGCTCCACCCGGCCGCAAGGATTTCTTAAACCTTGCAACTTACTTGGCAAATGCTTGTAAGGAATTGGGGGTAGACATTCAGTACGGCATTAAAGCCACCTCAGGTAACATTCTGTCTGCCGTACAGGATGGCAAATTTAACAAGGTGGTTATTGCCACCGGAGCCCGCCCCATCATGCCTCCTATTCCAATAGAAGAAGGGGTAAAGGTCGTCCAGGCTTGGGATGTCCTGGCAGGCAGCAGCAAAACCGGAAAAAATGTAATTATTGTCGGCGGCGGAGCCGTCGGAGTTGAGACCGCTCTGCTTCTAGCCGAGTCAGGGACCCTGGATAATGAAACTTTACGTTTCCTGATATTACAGCAAGCAGAAACGGCAAATGAAATCTATCGTTTGTTAACTCAAGGTAATAAACAGGTTACAGTCTTGGAGATGGACAAAGGAATCGGACGCGACATCGGCCGCAGTACCCGCTGGTCCATGCTGGCAGATTTGAAGCGACACCGGGTTAACTGTCTGGATGAAACCAAAGTTCTCGAGGTGCGACGGGATGGTGTCCTGGTAGAGAGTTCCGGAACTCAACAAGTCCTCCCAGCTGACACTGTAATCTTAGCTGTAGGCTCGCGTCCTCAGAACGAACTCTATCAAGCGCTGCAAGGCAAAGTTGAAGATTTGAGTATCATAGGAGATGCTGCAAAACCCCGCAAAGCTTTGGCCGCCATCCACGATGCTTATAACCTGGCTAAAGAACTCTAGTTCAACTGGCAGCTGCGCCATTGTATGCAGCAGCTTCGATGGGATGCCTATATTGTACTTTTCTCTCAGGTGGAACAATTGTCGATCCTGTTATACGATAGCGCTGTCAGGCTTGCGGAGATACAGAACCTTCGGGTAAATGATATCTGCCTGAACGAAGAAAATCCCTACATCCGTGTTATAGGCAAGGGTAGCAAGGAGCGCGTCGTAGCAATTAACGTCAAAACCGTGAAACACGTTAAGCAATACTTGATGTTTATCGCTCAAGGGACAACCCGGATACCAATCTGCTTTTCTATACAATCATTAAAGGCAGGGCCGGGAAAATGTCGGAGGGCAATGTGGAACGGTTCATACACAGTAAGCTGACAAAGCCAGAGAATGCTGTCCTGATATACCGCTACATGTGTATCCCCATATGCTGCGAAATCAAAACTAAAATAAAATCCAAACTTACCACTAAAAATTGAGGAAAATATGGACCGCAGGATTATTTAAAGTTTGGATTTTATTTTTGATGTAAAGCTTATATATGATTAAAACTACGAGGAGGCAATCATATATGAATTTGTACGTATTCAATAAACCATTCATGAACCCGACACATAAGTTGATTGGCTGAATTTCTACTGGCCACAGCGACTTCCATATGGCATAATAGAACCATGAGTAAATATGATCAGAAAAACCTACCCACAACTTCATCAAAGAGAAAACCAAGGGCTAAGAAACCTCTGTGCACGTTCCCTAAATGCGGTGTGGTCAATGTCTTAAAAGAGCATGTCAGGAAATTTACTGAAGAAAATGCTGCTTTAAAGCAAGAGCTTGCTGACCGTGACGCTCGTCTCGAAGAGATGGAAGCGCAACTTCGCAATCTGCAAAGCGATCTCTTCGCCCCTTCATCGGAGCGACTTCATCTTGCCTCCAAGGATGGTGTCGTGGTTGATGTAGATGATAATGATTCTGAAATCACTCCACTGGATGACGGTTTGAGAAAACGAGGAGCACAGCCAGGTCATACTGGTCGAGGACGAAAGATCCCCGATTCTTTTCCGATTGTAGAAGTGATCCATGAGATTCCTTTGAACCAAAAGGTCTGCTCGCATTGTGGGAAGTCTTACCGTGATCTCAAGTTGACCGAAGATTCAACGGAGATCGACTATGAAGTGAAGGTTATCGTCAAAAAGCATCGACGGATGAAAGCCGCTAAGACATGCGATTGCCCAGTTCCTACAATCATGACAGCTACCAAACCACTCCAGATCATTCCTAAGGGTAAATTCAGTACAGCCTTTTTGTGTTTTATCATAGTCCAAAAGTATTTCTTTCAAATTCCTCTGAATCGCCAGATTCTGCAGTGGGCTATGGAAGGATTAGAGGTTAACGCTGGAACCATCATTGGCTCCTTCAAGACAATCATGGATTTTATCACTCCATTGTACAATTTACTGGTGACGGTTAGTCGCGCTCAAAAGCACTGGCATGTGGATGAAACACGTTGGTTGGTGTTTGTGGAAACGCCCGGAAAAACGAGTTTTCGCTGGTGGTTGTGGGTGTTTGCTTCAAAGCAGGTTACGGTGTTTGTTTTGGATCCCTCTCGTTCCAGCCAGGTGCCTAAACGCCATTTTGGCCAAGATGCCCAAGGCGTTATTAATGTGGATCGTTACAGTGCTTATAAGGTTTTAGAAGGTCAACTTCAACGCCAACTTTGTTGGTATCATGTTCGGCGTGACTTTATCCGAGCTAAGGAGGGTAATTCTGCTCTTGCGGACTGGGCTGACGATTGGATTTCCGAAATTCATTGGCTCGACACTCTCAACGATGACCGCATAGCATGCCGGAATAACGCAGTTCTGTTGGCTGAGAAGCAAGTCTTGTTGGAGAACCATCTGGCCAAGATGGCCACTCAGTGGGATACCCAACTGACGACACTTGAGCTAAAACTGGTGCAAGTCAAAGTTCTAAAAAGCCTTCAGCGTAATTGGACGTCCCTGACCGTCTTTTTGGACGATCTGGACATTCCCATTCATAATAATGTGGCGGAACGAGCTCTGAGATCACCAGCCGTGGGACGTAAAAATTACTATGGAAATCATGCTGAGTGGAGTGGTAATTTTGCGGTTATGACGATGTCTATTTTACAGACCGCTGCTCAGCATAAGCTCAATGTCCAGGCGTATCTCGTCTATTACCTAGAGGCTTGCGCTCGCCTTGGTAAAGTCCCAGACGATCTGGAAACTTACTTACCTTGGAATCTTCAGGAAACGGCTCGGGAAGCCCTGAAACTCCGGGGGGCCAACCGATGAGTGATATGACCGTCTGTGGGAGGAACTTTAGTGCCGCAGACTTAGAGATCATCCGAGAAATTATCCAGAGGCAACAGATCAATCGGACACAAATTTCTCGTGAAGTCTGCCGTGTTCTCAGCTGGTTCAAGCCGGACGGAAAGCTCAAAGAGATGAGTTGCCGTGTGGCTTTATTGCGATTACATCGATTAGGAATCCTTGAATTGCCCCCACCTCTGCGCCCAAATTCCAATGGCTCGCATCATCGTTCTATTAAGTTTACGTCGGCTAGTGATCCAGGAAACCCCATCACTGCCCCACTATCCGCTCTTGGAGCGATCCAACTCGTCCGCGTCACGCAACCGAAACCCTCGCGTTTATGGAATGAACTAATTCAACGCTACCATTATCTTGGTTATTCGCCCTTACCAGGAGCCCAGATTCGGTATCTTATCTATACCGAGGCCAGCATCCTTTTAGGAGCCATCGGTTTTTCAGCAGCAGCCTGGGCTTTGCGTCCGCGTGACAGCATTATTGGTTGGACTAAAGAGCAACGAACAAAACGTCTTGATAAGGTCGTTAACAATTCGCGATTTTTGGTCTTACCTTGGGTTCATGTTAAAAACCTAGCCTCAAAGGTACTAGCTCTTAGCGTTAAGCAATTACCACAAGACTGGCAAACAATCTACTCCTACAAACCGCTTCTTATCGAAACGTTCGTCGAGAAAGATCGTTTCATTGGGACCTGTTACAAGGCAGCCAATTGGCGCTATATTGGTGATACTCAAGGACGTGGAAAACGGGATCGTAATAACGAGTACACTGTTCCTGTTAAAGCGATTTATATTTATCCCCTCAACAAAAACTTTGTTGATATTTTAAATCGGTCGGATTGATTCCGGCCTTTTTATTTTAGTTTATTTGTTGATGGAGGGTTCGCTGAACACTTACCAATTATTTTTAGTTAGACGACTGAGAAACCATTTTACAACTCAAAGAGAAATGGTAAGACTTCTATTAAAAGGACTATATCTGCTGAAGTTTAAAGCTGAGTTGGTTTTTAGCAGTTCATAGAGATTAGACAATTTAATAAGCATATACAACTTGGGGGTAGGGGGAGTCTAGCCATTTTTAAGGAAAATTAGGCAAAAGGGAGGATAATTCACAAAGTAAATGACGTTAACAATAAAAGGCTGTGAAATTCATACAGAGGCTAAATTACTGGTTCGAAAGGGTATATTGACCAGTTTCGTTATCTTGGACTGATACTGTTCTGAGTCTTACAATAGATTAATCTAAATCATGTTCATATCGCCCGATAGTTCAAGCTCAAAATATTTATTCAAACGAACATTCAATTTGGGGAAAACTTCCTTAGAAATAGTTATAATCTCGTCAATTCGCTTGTAAGGAACATTAATGAATTCATATATTGCCCTGATTTCAAAATCACATATTTCATCTACAGTAAGATGAAGAAAACCATCAATATAACTTATGATAGCTTCCGATTCGAGCGCTGCGGAAGACAAGTTAATTAATTTTAGATGTTCATCGGAAATATCAAGATTATATTTCCTCTTGTGTAATCTAAAGAATTCTTGAATAGTATCCTTATAAGATTCGAAATAAATTCTTTCTTTTGCTATTTCATAATAGAACCTTTTTGCGTTTTCATCATTCAGAAATAGTTTCCAACAATTTCTAATCTCTACAGCAGTACAGATCTGAAGGTCATACAAATCTCCCAGTAGAATTTTCTATTAATTATTTATTTTTTACCAGAAAATCACAATATATAATTTCTACGATATTACGTTTTTTCTTAAAATGATAGTAGATTGATCCGTGGTTTACATTTGCATCTTTACATATGTCACTGAAAGTCGTCTCTGTATATCCTTTTTCATAAAAAAGTTTTCTACAACTGTTCAAAATAGTTTCTTTCGTGAGTAATCCGTTATCATAAATTGCCAAGTAAATACCCCCAATTTCATTTATTATACCAGTAAAAAGACATCTGTGAAAATTTTATTCAGACAAATGATTTTGCCAACTCAATTAATTTATTAATAGACAGATAGATTTTGATTTTTTAAACCATTTTTTCAAAATTGAAACTTCGAAATTTATTCACAAATTAGATATTAGATATTAGATATTAGATATTTTAGATATTAGATATTAGATATTAGATAAGAATTTGCTTTTGCCTATATGACCATTATCAGGCTATCGGATGACAAAAATCAAGAGTATTTATATAATTTAAACGGTGAATCCAGAACAGAAAAACAAAAATTTGCATAACATCAAAACAAATCAGCTTGAAAATGACTCTGAGCCGAAGCATAAAAAATATTTTTACATGACAAAACAGACCCTGCAGGCAGCGTGTTAGTCGGTGAAATCAATATTCACAAGGCTCCAATTGAGAGTATTCATCCTCATACGGACTCTGAACAATAGTGTCATCGGAATACTCATTGCCGGAAACATACTTTATAGCTTCCCACCATTCATAACTCCTATGAGGGTGTATATTTATGGTAATGCGATCCGATTCCACCAGTGGAGGGTCATGGGTTTGTGGAAGCCATAGGTCAAGATGCATAAGTATTTTTTTGATTGTGGGATCATCCTCAATAAACGAAATAATTCTCATGCCGCCTCCACATTTTGGGCATAAGAGGGGATCCACAAAATATATCTTCTGAATTAGCCTAGCCCAATTCTTGCGGAACTTCTTCCTTGCTAGGTCTGACTCGACTATAGTAGTAGCTGTGTTAACAGAGCCAGGTGACTGATTTTCAGTGGTGTCGATGAGCTCATCTTTTTTTCGAATACCCCGCGACTTGTTGGAGTAATATCCATAGTAGCGCACCATTTGTTCACCCTTGTTAGGGATATGGGTGACAAGACGGGCCAGCCAATCAAGAGCAGTAAAGGTTTCATCCACACGGCTTGTCTTGCCATCATAAACTACTTTGGCAGTTCCGTCTGGGGATTCCTGAGCAGGCATATATCCTGCATTCCCGAATTAGTGTAACGAGAATGGCTACACGCCTTGTAAACACTGGGTTCTTACCTCGTTACATATATTTAGTGTAACGAGGTGAATTGATATAGGAAAATCCCCGCAGCTATTGGATTTACTAGCTTTGAAGAGTTCCTCGTTACATTTTTTTCGGGAGGGCAGGATATATATCATGCGTTCCTGGGATATGGGGGCACGAACCAGCACTTTAGCCTCTACCACAGTCAAACCATTGATTTCAATGGAGTTATTGACGATTTCAAAAGTGTATCAAATTCGGAGTTTTTTTCAAGCTTTTGCCGGCCCTCACCTTCTGCTAAAATCAGAGGGAAAGAGAGGGTGGAATGAGAAAAAACTACTTTGGAAAATTGGTAAAATATATGAAGGATGTTTACCACCTCGAACGTGGTTTGAATAAACTCTCTGACGGAAGAGTCAACCCAACTTATAGCACAGGTCAAGTTATTTTACCGGTACTTTTTGGTTTTCTGCTGAGGATAAAAAGCTTTAACGAACTAAATTTGATGATAAAGAATCATGAGTTTCGACAACTGTTTCCCCGAGGAACAAAACTGCCAAAGGTTGATGCGATCAGAGATACGCTTAAAGTCATGGATATAGACGGGCTAAAACAAGTCAATCAAAACATCGTGAAAACAGCAGTTGAGAATAAAGTTTTCGACAATGGAACTATTGATGGATATACCGTGGTTGCAATCGATGGAACAAAATTCTTTGGGAGCAATAAGAAAAGCTGTCCAGAATGTTTGAAAAGTACAAAAGGGAAAAAGACTCATAGTTTCCATAGTGGTGCTGTAATGTCAACCGTAGGGAATGGCCCCAAATTGGTGATTGGCTTTGAGATGTATAAGTCCGGACAAGATGCTGTTTCGAAGGATGAAGGTGAGTTGAACGTAGGGAAACGGCTAATTTCAAGCGTCGCACAGAGTCATAAGAAATTGATTGATGTTGTCGTTTATGATGCTCTTGCCTGTAATTCCATTTGGATTAACCATTGCAAAGATCTTGGTATCAATGCAATTGTCCGAGCAAAAAACAATAACAATAAGAACTTACGGTTAGCAAAAAAGGCGGCCAATAAGACGGAGGTCGTTGAGGTTTGGGAAAATGAAAAAGGATTTGAGAAAGTTGAAGTTTACCAGTCAACGTTCACGATGGACAACGTGGAGCAACCGTTGCGATTTGTTAAATTTGCAATGAAACATCAGAATAAGCTACGCACACAGATCATGATCGTAACAACATGTATGGATATGAAACTGAAGACCTTGTCAGAATAATCAGGGCACGATGGGATATTGAGAATTCGATTTTCAATAACTTGAAATGTGAATGTGGCTTGGAACATTGCTTTGTCCATGGAGGTAATGCCGTGGAAGCTGTGCTATATTTGATCTTCATTGCATCCAATATTATGCAATTATTTTTAGTTAGACGACTGAAAAATCATTTCGCAACTCAACGAGAAACGGTAAGACTTCTATTAAAAGGACTATATATGCTGAAGTATCAAGCTGAATTAATTTTTAGCAGCTCATAGAAAATGTGCAATTGAATAGGAAGCTAAAATTCTGGGGTAGGGGAAGGTGTATTCATTTTTAAGCGAATTAGGCAAATGGGAGCATAAAACATTACATATTTGAGATTTACAATTAAAGTCTGTGAAATAGATACAAAGGCTAAATTGCTGCTATGAAAGGGGTATTCTATGAGTAGTGGCTATGAACAAATTTATGAAAGCCTAATACCCAAATTGGGCGAATGCGATTTTTTAGAGATTGCCGATCGTAATTCAGTGCAAAAAAGTAATCAAATTTAAAATATATTGAGGAAAGGCGGCAGAATAATGAATTGGGATACAGTAAAACTTGATATTTTGGACACTGGGTGGCCATTCTCACGTTTAATCGCCCTGATACAATGAATTCTTTCAATCTACAGTTTGCGAATGATGTCCAAGCTGCTTGTAAGGCAGCAGAGAATAGTGATGCCGTAAAAGTTTTAGTTATCACGGGTGCTGGTAAAGGTTGGTCAAGTGGGGGAGATATTTCTTTGTTAGCAGGTTTAAAAGACCCTATCAGTGCCAAGGAAACTTATGATGCATCCGGCGATATAGTTCAGGCCATCTATGAAATAAATAAACCAGTCATAGCTGCACTTAATGGAGTTGTTGCCGGGGCCGCTACAGCTGCATGTTTGGCTTGTGACCTAATTATTGCTTCAGAAAAAGCCCGTCTGGGTTTCACTTTTATTCAGATAGCATTTTGCCCGGATGGTGGAGCCTCACACTTTTTGATTCAGAAAGTGGGTTATCATAAGGCTCTTGAGTTACTGTGGTTTGGTAAAATTATAGATGCCGCGGAAGCAGACAAGCTGGGACTACTTAACAAGGTAGTACCACATGAGGAGTGTCTGCCTGAGGCAATTAAATGGGCAGAAAAGCTGGTTCAGCAGCCGTTGATGGCAGTGGGTCTAGACAAGAAACTATTACGCGAGGCTGGAAAAAATGATTTTTATCAGCAGATGGAGTTGGAGGCTTTGTATCAGGTGCTGGCTGGGTCTTCAACTGATTTCAAAGAAGGCTGTACGGCGTTTATCGAGAAACGCAAACCGGTATTTAATCGTAGATAGAATATACTACTTCCGCTAATTGAGGTTCCGACCCTAATGGTCGAACGAACTTCTAGCGGGCGGCCTGCAGATGTGTGGCGCAAACTATTATATAACATGGAGGTAATTATAATGGCAACAAAAACTGCGATGAAGACCCAATCAAAACCTGTCGGGTTGTCCCCGGTCGGTAAGAAAAAATCCGTACTGTTAAATCCCGCCACTTTCGAGGGCAAGGAATATGACCCTAAGAGCCGTCAAGCCATGCTGGACACTATCGCATTCTTTGAGAATAAGGGCCTAAAGGAAATTCGAGAGGATAACAAAAACCTGATCTGGCAGGCAGACTGGATTCGCTATCAGAAAGAGCACGGTATTTTTGCCACCATACTAACAGCTAAAGGATACGGCGACGACGATTCCCGGTTTGACCTGTACCGACTGTGTCCCATGAGTGAGATTCTTGGATTTTATGGTGAAGCATATCAATATACCCTCCAGGTTTCCATTCTGGGCGTGGGGCCCATCTGGATGGG
>JGI24731J21663_1001743_pt1 | contig 15324 bp, 13 predicted proteins | sample EPASupsiteHSE605_FD_21663 | JGI IMG/M metagenome (IMG submission 21663) | reverse complement strand
ATAATTGAAATAAATAATGTTCAAAAGAGCAAATCAATTACTGAAATTGCAGAGTTGATTGGTAGAGGTAAATCTATCCTGTTTATAGAGGGTAGTGAAGAAGCGTTAATTTTAGATACAGAAAATATTAAGGAAAGACAGATTGCTGAACCACCCTCAGAAACTGTAGTAAGAGGACCCAGAATAGGATTTACAGAAGCAATTAATACAAATATTACTTTATTAACTAAGCTAGTGAATAGTACAGATTTAAAATTTCAGTATATGACCGTTGGAAATACTACAAAAACAAAAATTTGCATTTCATATATAGAAAATGTAGCTTCTGATGAAATGGTAAATGAAGTAAAGCAAAGAATAAGTAATATAGATATAGATGGCATTATAGAATCCTATTATATAGAAGAGCTTATACGAGATAACCCTCTATCGCTTTTTAAAACTGTTGGAAGCACAGAAAGACCCGATGTTGTCGCATCTAAGCTTTTAGAAGGAAGAGTGGCAATTATTTGTGATAATTCTGCTTTTGTATTAACAGTGCCATTTTTGTTTATAGAATATTTTCAGATTAATGAAGATTATTATCATGGGTATATGTTTTCTAGCTTTAATAGGATACTAAGGATAGTATGCTTTTTACTGACAATTAGCGTTCCAGCAGTATATATAGGTATAGTAAATTTTCATCATGAAATTTTACCCACAAATCTGTATATTAGTATTGCACAAGCAAGAGCGGGGGTTCCTATACCAACTGTAATTGAAGCAGTAGTAATGTTAACCACTTTTGAAATACTGAGAGAAGCTGGAGCGAGACTACCTAGGCAAATCGGTCAAGCGGTAAGTATAGTTGGAGCATTGGTATTAGGGGAGTCTGCTGTAAATGCTAGGCTTGTAAGTGCTCCTATGGTAATAATAACAGCTATAACTGGTATTTCAGGATTTACTATCCCAAATTTGATTACAACATCAATTATACTTAGAGTTTTGTTGATATGCTTATCTACTACATTAGGTTTATTTGGATATAGCTTTGGATTAATTGCAATTTCTTTTTATTTAGTTTGTATGACTTCTTTTGGCATAAACTACATGGAGTATACTAGCTTAATTGATAGACACAATTTTGAAGACTCTGTAATAAGAAAACCTTGGCCATATATGGATAAAAAACCTCAGTTACTAGCTAAAGATGCTATTAGACTAAGATTTAAAAATAGGAGAAAGGGTAAGTAAAAATTATGTGTAAAAAAGCACTGAGTGCCTTTCTTATAATTATTAATTTAGTAGTAATGACAGGATGTTGGGGGTATAAGGAAATCAACGAGTTGCCTATTGTGATAGGTGCTGCTATTGATAAAATCAGTAAAGATGAATATTTGATTACAGTAGAAGTATTAAAAACATCTGAAATTCCAGGTGGAACAGCAGAATCGAAAACTACAATATTACAGATGACAGGCAAAACTGTATTTGAGGCTATAAGAAAGTTTATAGTAAAGAATGGTAGATTTCTTTATTGGGCAAATATGAAAGTTATAATAATAGGTAAAAAGGTTGCAGAAGATGAAGAAGTAGCTTCTGTTCTTGATTTATTTTTTAGGGATGTAGAAATTAGGTCAGAAGGAAGAGTAATAATTGCTGAAGATAAAGCAGCAGATATATTTAAAGAGAACATGAAGAAAGGTGAAGCAATTTCAATGCAAATATTAGATACAATGGATAATGCAAAAAAACTTTCAAAAATATATCCTTTGAAAATGCATGAAGTAATTGATTTGGTATCACTTAGGGGTAAGAATCTTGTTTTACCTATACTATCTCCTAAAGATATTTATAAAGAAACTCCAAGTTTGAGTTTTAAAAGCGCTGTATTTAAGAAAAATAAGATGATAGGTACTATTATAGATGAAGAGGTTAGAAGCTACAGATTGCTATTAAATGAAGAAGATGGAGGCCTTAGAATAGAAGATGTTGTCTTTGGAGATGAAAACTCAAAGGTAACCTATGAGATAGAAGGAAGTAAGACAAAAATACGGCCTTTATATAAAGACGGAAAGTTTATTATGGAGATAGATATTACAACAGATGCAATTATTGCTGAGGTTATGAATTACAAATTAGACTTCATTAGGAAAGATGTACGAGATTATATGAAAGAGCAATTAGAGAACACAATAAGGGATAATTGTAACGAATTTTTGTCAAAAGTTCAAAAGGATTTCGATAGTGATGTTTTAGGCTTTGGGGAATTAGTAAAGAACAAGTATCCTAAGGTATGGAAGGAAAATGAAAACAATTGGGACAATATATTTCCAAATATAACTACAATTATAAATGTAAAAGTAAACCTTAAAGGAAGTGCACTTTACTCTAAAATTATTGAATAAAGGTGAGATTTATGAATAATAAAATTACTGATAAACAGGCTTTAGTAATAGTCATTTTATTTACTATTGGTACTTCTATAGCAAATACTCCTGGGCGTATTGCTAAAGAAAATGCATGGATATCTATAATACTAGCGTTTATTATATTTATTCCAATAGCATTAATGTACTCTAGGATACTAGAAAAATTTCCAGGGAAAAATGCTTTCCAAATCTGTGATATAGTATTTGGCAAATTTTTTGGTAAAGTATTTAATATTATATTTACATTTCATTTTTTTGTAACTGTAGCAGCCTTACTAAGAAATTTAGGTGATTTCATATATGGAGTAGGACCTCCAGAAACACCTATGGAAGTTAATATGATTTTCTTAGGACTGTTAGGTATTTTGGGATTATATGGTGGAATAAACATTTTAGGAAGATGGTCCATTATAACATTTCCAATAATATTATTTATACTTTTAATCCCTTTTCCTTTTCTTATTCCACAAATGAAAATAGATAGAGTATTACCAGTAATGTATAACGGAATGTCACCTGTAATCAAGGGTGCATTGAGTACATTATCTTTTCCCATAACTCAAAGCTTTGTATTCTTAATGGTATTTGAAAATATAAGAGATGCTAAAAGCTTCAAGAAGATATTATTAAGAGGAGTTTTTATAGGAACATTAATATTGCTTGTAGTAGTTTCTTATACTTTGCTTATAATAGGTGGAGAAAACTATTTGAATTCCTATCTTACCACTTTTGTAACCTTAAGAAGGCTTACTATTGGAAAACTTTTTGAGAGGGTGGAAATAATAATATTACAAACTTTTGTATATACAATATTTTTAAAGTTTTCAATAATGCTTATTGCCACAATGAAAGGCATAGGTCATATTTTCAATCTAAAAAACTATAAAGCTATCTCACCAATAATTATTTTTTTAGCCGCTAATATAGGATATATTTTATTTTCTAATTCAATGGAGGGAATTGAGTTTATAATAAATGTTTGGCCACCATATGCATTGACCTTCCAGGTAGTTCTTCCTTTCATTCTATGGATTATATCCGAACTAAAAACAAAGTTTTCATTACGTTAAATATATATAATAAAATTTACATGAGGGAGATTAACAAAAGCATAATAATAAGATATAATATTAGTTAAGATGTAATTCGTAGAATTAATTGAAAAATTGCCCATTTGCTTAAGGAGGGGTTTACATGAAAGGAACTGTTGTAGCTACTTGGATGAAAACATGCAGGAAGATTTATGATGATGATGTAGTTAATAATGCCATGAGTTCAGTTGGTTGGAAGATAGGAAGATTATTTTCACCTGCAGAAAATGTTGATGATGATGAAGTTAGAGAAGTAATTGGATACATTGCAAAAGATAAAGGAATAGAAATAAGAGAATTATGGAGAATGATAGGTAAGGATAATGTATTATCTTTTTTCAGTGATTTCCCAGCTTTTTTTCAGCATGATAATTTATATTCATTTTTCAAGTCTCTCTTTGATATTCATGTAGAAATGGTTAAGAAATTTCCAGGAGCAAAGCCACCTATTGTTGATATTAAACCAATAGCAAATAGAAAAGCTGTTTTTACATACAATTCTAAGAGAGAAATGTTTGATTACTGCTTAGGTTTAATTGAAGGTAGTGCAGAATTTTTTAAAGAAAAGTTGGGTATTAAAGAATTATCTAAAACAGAAGGTGCTTTAAAGTTAGAATTTACTTTTGAAAAGGATATATTTTATAAGAAAACATATTCATTTAACAAGGCTATTTCTCTAGGCTTTATTAGGAGCATACCAGCCAAGGTAGGAGTTTTTACTGCAATAATTTCTGCCGTAGTAAATATTTTTACTTTAGGACTTTCTAATATTCCTAAGTTTGCTATATCCTCTTTAGCTCCAGCTTTTGTGGCAGCTCTTATCATTTCTATGATTTTAAGACCAAAGAGGCTTATAGAAGAAGAAATAAATAAAATTAATAAAAATGACTATACAGAAGAAGGAAAAATTGTTACAGGAGATTTTTTCGAAGATTTGTACGAGCTCCTAAAAGAACACAGAAAAGTTGTTAGAGCTGATTTTGTAGGCTTTAAGGGTGTTACTGATGAAATGAATACTTTCGTAAAGAACATAAACATTATTTCTGATTCTATGAAAAGAACCTCAGAGGAAATATCTGGGGTTGTTGAGCAAGTTGCAAATGGTGCAGTTAGCCAAGCTGAAAATACACAGAATGCTGCAGCTGTTTGAATGGAAATATAGAGACCTTAAAAGAAATTGTTAATAGTGAAAATTCTAATAAAGAAGAACTTGAAACTGCGTTAGATAAAATCAATAACAGTTATTCTAATGTAGAAATTACTAGTAAGAATATAATGGACAGCCTTCAGAAGTTCCAAGAAGTTAAAGATAAAGGAATTGAATTAGAGGAAAAGGCTAATAATATTACAAGCATTGTTTCTATCGTATCTCAAATTTCAGAACAAACAAATCTCTTAGCATTAAATGCTTCTATTGAGGCAGCTCGTGCTGGTGAAGCCGGAAGAGGATTTTCAGTAGTAGCTGAAGAGGTTAGAAAGCTTGCAGAGCAGACTCAAGGAGCCGTTGAAGAGATTAATTCAAATCTAGCTGAGTTCGTAAACGAAATAAACATTTTAGTTGATAAGATAGGAATTCAGTATGATGTTTTAGAAGGAGAAACAACCAATCTAGAAAAAGTTAGAGATATTAGTCTAGATGCCACTAAGTCTGTTCAAATAGTTGCGGCTTCTATGATCAAAACTATTAATGAGCTTGATAAAGAGGCGGATTCTATTGCAAGTATATATGAGAATATTGAATCCTTATCTGCCATTGCAGAAGAAAATTCAGCTTCCTCTGAAGAGGTTAGTGCTAATGTTTCTAATTATACAAATGAAATTAAGAACTTAATTGAAAATATTTACGAATTCAAAAAGCTTACTGAGGAATTTAAAGTACAGCTTTCTAAATATAAGATATAGAATATTTATCTGTTATATTGAGCATGCACATTAGGGGGATATTTATGAAATTAGTGGAAGAACAAAGGAAATCAAATAAAAAGGAGTTTTGTTTTAGATTTTCCTTTGCTTTTATTATACCAATGATAAGTATATTGTATCCTATACTTAATAGATATAGAGGAATTGTATATGTTCAAAAGCTACCTATTGATAATATAATACCTTTCATAAAAGTATTTATATTACCGTATGTATCTTGGTACCCTTATGTAGCTATATTTTTAATAGTACTTTGCTTTGTTGATAAGAACAACTATTTTAAACTAATTGGAGGTTTATGTATAGGTATGTTAACGTGCTATTTGATTTACTTTTTCTATCCTACATATGTACAAAGACCTACGGTAGAAGAGAAGGATATATTTGATAAGATAGTTTTATGGGTTTATGGAAGGGATAATCCATTTAATTGCTGGCCAAGTATACATGTATTAAATTCATATTTAGTAGCCTTATACACTAGCCTTTCCGATAAATTAAATTCATTTATTAAGAGTGTTAGTATTACTATATCAACGTTAATCATTTTATCAACAATGTTTGTGAAGCAACATTACTTATCTGATGTAGTAGCAGGGCTTCTGTTAGGTACTATTATATATTTAGCAATAGAGATATTCGTTAAACTAAAAGTTAATAATAGAATAGAAAACACCTTAACAGATTAGTGAACTGTTAAGGTGTTTATTTATCTTAAATTAAAATCAGGTATAAAGCTTTCTGAGGCAGTACCCTCTTCTTGAATAAAGGCATTGAGTATTCCAATATCTAGACAATAATGAATTAATGCTTCATATTGTTTTTGATTTAAGGTTTTATTGATTTCAGGATAATTACTTACTATATGAGATGGAGTATACTGATTCATTAAGCTTATAAATATGGATTCTCCAAAATTACTATACAAATAATCTATTATCTTTTTTGAGTCGAAAAGGAGACCAGGAAGCATAAGATGCCTTACTATTACTCCTCTTTTCATTAATCCCTTTTCATCAAATTGTGGATGCCCAACCTGAGAAAACATTTCTTCAATAGCTCTTGAAGCTACCATAAAATAATTTGGTGCACCAGAATATTTTATTCCGTATTTATCTTTAAAATATTTAAGATCAGGTAAATATATATCTATATAACCTGCTAAAGACCTAATTGTATCTATATTTTCATAGCTGTTTGTATTATAAACTATGGGAAGATTAAGTCCTTTTGATTTAGAAAGTTTTAAAGCTTCAATTATTTGGGGTACATAATGAGTGGGGGTAACTAAATTAATATTGTGAGCACCNTTAGCTTGTTGTTCTAGGAATATACCACTTAGGCTTTCAACTGATAGTTCTTNNCCAATTCCANTACTACTTATTAAATGGTTTTGGCAGAAGACACATTTTAAATTGCAGTTAGAGAAGAATACTGTTCCAGAACCATTTGTNCCAGATATACAAGGTTCTTCCCAATGGTGAAGAGAAACCTTTGCAACNTTAACCTTATCATTAGAATTGCAAAATCCAAGTACTCCGGTACTTCTATTGACATTACAATTCCTTGGACAAAGATNACAACCTTCTAACATCCTATTCACATCCTTAAAAGTATTCAATTATTAATTTAAACACTATATAGAAGGCTGTCAACTTATATTTTATAACATAATTATTTATAAACTCTTTCTTTAAATCTAAATATAATACATTGTACTATAAATATTAAGCTAATAACCCCAAAGGCAGGGTACACATATCTAATGAGGTTAGCAAAACCAAGTCTTGAAACAGGTATAGTAACCATCATAAGAATTACTGCACATTTTTTATAAGATATTTTCGTTACACTTTCTAGGGTTCTGCTTAGGCTATAAATGTCAGAAACCTGAGTTGAAAACATTTCAAACCACATAATTGCTAGGAGCATTACTTGAATAACAATACCAAATCTATTGGCTACATAAAGCAAAGGGATATCATACTTATATATATTTGGGACGTTAAGCAGTAGCATAAAGTTAATCATAACTGATAAAAGTGTAAGTACAATGGCGCCCATTAATATACCAGCTTTAAGTGACTTTTTATTTTTTACTTCTTTACTTAATGGAACCAAAACTCCACTACAGGATAAGATGTTAAATCCTCCATATAACAAGCAAGATATAAACCAATTATTATTACTAGCAGGAATATTTTTTACATAGGATACACTTATTATTTCCTTAGAGAGGCTTAAAAATAAAATAAATATAGTTGCAACTATTAGTATCATGCATGGCACTATTATTGAATTTATCTCTATAAGACCTTCAGTATTTCGAAGAAGGACAAAAAGAGAAACAGAGCACATGATAATTGTTCCAACCCAGGTGGATATATGGAAATATTGATTCAATAAGGCACCACTACCAGCTAATATTATGGATGCGCTGCTAATCCAAAAAAAACAGGTAATTATATCGATAACTTGGCCTAAAAAACCTGGACTAACTAATCTAACATATTGATTGTATGATGATAAATTATATTTTAGACTAATATGTATAACATTAAAGCCCATAAGTATATATATTCCCATGCATATAAAAATTCCTATAAAGCTTTTATAGCCATACCTAGTAAAAAAGAGTGTTATTTCCTCTCCAGAAGCTAAACCAGCCCCAACGATGGTGCCGATAAAAACGGCAGAAATCTGAAAAGCGAGATTCAAGGTTTTTTTCAAAATAATACCTCCGTAATATTGATAATAAAATTCTTTTTATAAATATATAAAAAATAATAAAAATAATGATTATATAAATTAAATTTTTATTTTGTGGGAAAATAACATTAAAGTATATTGCAAAGATAGGTGATGCTGTTCATGAGAAAATTTAAATTTTTTTTGCCAGCCATTCTTTTAATAATCATGGTTACTGCATGTACACAAAAAAAAGCTGAAAATGTTAGAGAAAAAGACAGATTTGATATAAAGGTAGCAAATAATGTGGTAGAAAAATATCTTAAGTACGTTTCAGAAGAGAATTTTACGGAAGCTTCTAAGCTTCTAACTGAAAAGCTTAAAAAAAGTGCCAATGAGGTAAAACCAAATGATTTAAAAGTCAAAGGCTTCAGGGTAGAAGAGATGACTGAAAGTGGAGGTAAGGGAAACTTTACAGTAAGGGTTATAAAAATAAATACTTCAAAACCTGAAACACAGTTATTGGATTATAAGCTTAAAGTATTAAAGGATGGAATAGATTATAAAATAAATGAAATAAAACCTTCTAATAATAAAGAATCATTTAGGGAGTCAAATCAACTTAGGCTAAGAAAGGAAAAGGAGGTAGAAACTTTTTTAATTACAGATTTTGAGGGACTTCCTAAATATGCCTACTCTAAAGATGATAGTGCAAACTTGAAAAGTCAGTTAATTCCTAAAACAAATTATGGAATTATAACTTTAAATTATTCAGGAGATACAGTTGCATTAACTACTATGGGTGATAGTGTTTTTCTGGGCATTTTATCCTTTGATGATACTATGAAAACTCAAGGAACACAAGGTGGAATGAAAGGTGGAGGTGGAGCTGAAGGTTCTGAGCAAGGAGCAGGTGGAGAGAGTGCAGGAATTAAAGGAAATAGAGAGAAACCTATAGGAAAAGAAATGATAATTTGTGATATTATACAGAATGGAAATATAGAGAACTTAATGTTTTCTAAGGACGAAAAATTACTAGTTGCTCAATATACAAAGGGAGATGCAAAGTGCATTCGTGTTTATACTGTAGGAAGTGGTGAACTTATAAATGTAAAATTTGAGGAGGAATATCCTCTAAATAAGGTAGATGTGATATTTGAGAGATTTGAAAAGGAAAAAATGATATATAAGGTAGTTCCTAAAAGCGAACAAGATAAAAATAATGAGTTTGTAGGTCAGTGGGAGATGAGTATAAAGAATTTTAAAATAAAAAAGGCAGAGTAATTTTTAAATAATATGTTCATAGTGTATAATAACTATGGACATATTATTTTATAAATTTTTAAGGAGTCATAAATTATGAAAATGTGGGGAGACAAGAGGTACAACAGCTTAAATTATTTTTTAAGAGAAAAATTTGGAGAAAAGGTCTTTAAAATTTCTCTTGATGCAGGTTTCTCTTGTCCAAATCGTGATGGAACTATAAGTAAAGGGGGATGCATTTACTGTAGTGAAAGAGGGTCAGGGGATTTTGCTGGAAATAGAAACTTTTCTATTGAAAAGCAATTTAAAGAAATAAAAGAGGTTATGAACAAGAAATGGAAGAAGGGTAAATACATAGCTTATTTTCAAGCATACACAAACACTTATGCAAATATTAAAGAATTGCGAGAAAAGTATCAGGAAGCAGTAAGTAAGGAAGGAGTAGTTGCCTTGGCAATTGCTACTAGACCTGATTGCTTAAGTGATGAAGTTATAGAATTAATTAAAGAATACAATGACAGACTTTATACATGGGTAGAATTAGGATTACAAACAGTAAATGAAGATACTGCAAAATATATAAACAGAGGATATCAGCTTCCTATATTTGAAGATGCCTTAGAAAGACTTAGAAGTAATAACATTGATGTGGTGGTCCATACTATTTTTGGTTTACCAGGTGAATCCCATCAGCAAATGCTAGATACTATTAAATATTTAACTACTAAGGATATTCAAGGTATAAAAATGCACTTATTACATTTACTTAAAGGGACACCTTTAGTTAAAGTGTATGACCAAGGAAAATTAACATTTTTGGAAAAGGAAGAATACATAAATCTGATTTGTGACGCTATAGCCTTGCTTCCAACTAATATTGTAATTCACAGATTAACTGGCGATGCCCCAAGAAATTTAATAATTGGCCCAATGTGGAGTCTTAAAAAATGGGAGATTTTAAATGCTATAGAAGAAAAACTGGAGAAGGATGATCTTTACCAAGGAAAGCAATATAAAGCAACTGGGTTTACTTTTAAGTAAACCCAGTTGCTTTATATTGCATTTTGCATTAACTCTGAATATTCATAGATATATCTGTCAGCAAGCTTAGAAATATCGTTCATCTGGTGAATAGATGCAGTATCGTGAATTCCAATTACCTTCATACCAGCAGATTTAGCTCCAATAACTGCTGGTAGTATATCTTCAAATACTATGCATTCTTCAGGAGTTACACCTAGCCTTTTGGCAGTAAGGAGATAGACATCAGGGAATCGCTTTCCACGAGTTACCTCATCGGTTCTAGTGATAGTATCAAAATAATCATATATGCCTGTTTGAGTTAAAGCAGCTTCAAGCAATAGTTGACAGTTACTAGTAGCTAGTCCTATTTTAATTCCTAGTGATTTAAGAAAAGCTAAGTATTTTTTTACTCCAGGTTTTAGTTGCACGTTATGCTTATATTCCTTATAGGCCATTTCATTCCACTCATTTACTATTTCTTCAATGCTTTCAGATAAATTAAATCTATCTTTAAAATACACTGCTGTTTCATCAAAGCTTAAATGTTCTATCTCGGATTTTATATTTAAAGGACAATCTATATTTCTCTTTCCTAAAAAATCTATATTGATTTTTATCCAAACCCACATAGAATCAATTAAGGTTCCATCCATATCAAAAATAGCACCTCTAATATTATTGAGCATTAAATCACCTTCTTGTGTTTAAATTGTAATGTATGATTAAACAGTATAAAAAATTATAGTAGAAACAATAGTACCCAAAAGGACTCCTCCAAGGACATCTGTAGGATAATGAACCCCTAAGTATATTCTAGAAATACCAACAAAAGAAGCTATTATAAGAGATAATATCATTAAGCTTGGGAAAATAAAGGATACTGTAGTGGCTATAGAAAAAGCAGCAGTTGTGTGACCAGATGGAAAGGAGTATTCGTCTATGCCAATTTTTTTTATTTTAAGATTACTGATTTTTATAAAAGGTCTAATTCTGTTAACAGAAGTTTTTATAAGTTTAGAAACAACGGTAGTAATTAATAAGGTGTATGAAGTATTTATTCCAAGAATACGAAGATTCTCATTTGGACTTAGTAAGGTTATTAGACAGAATATTATACAGAATGCCAATGAACCAAGATAAGTTACAGGGATCATAACGAAATCTAAGGTTTTACAATTCATTGAATTATTTAGTGTTTTCAATAGAACCCTATCTTGGCGTTGTATCTTCTCAAATAAAGTATTCAAACTAGACCCCCCTCAAAATTACTACTTCAATTTTAACATAATTAATTAATGTATTACAAATATATATTAATTTTAGAGTATAATTTTTAACACTATGTTTAGAGGGGGTTAATATTTATGTATTTTTAAAAATTTCTATTAAATATCTTAGTCTTTTCTTTGTTGTTAAAATCATCTGTTGAATCAAGAGATAATTTTTTAAGTATATTTTCCATACATCCATTGTTTAGGGATATAGAAACTTTTGAGTCTTCAGCAAATTTATCCAATATCTCTCTTCCTTTTTCTTTTGGAATTATAGCCTTAGGACCACCTACACATCCTCCAACGCAGCCCATTCCTTCTATAAAGTTAGCATCTAATTGATTATCCTTAGTTTTAGTAAGTATTTCACGGCACTCTTTTACTCCATTTCCTTGAATAGCTTTAACTAGCTTAGCCTTTTCTGGGAACAGGTTTTTGATAGCTTCATGTATAGCAATTGAAACGCCGCCTGTACGACCATATAGTCTACCTTCTCTAGATGCATATTCTGAAGCTAAGTCATTTTCTAAAATAGATGGGTCAATGTTAAAAACATCAAAAATATCTTTCAGTTCCTGAAAAGTTAATACATAATCTATTATTCCAACTAAGTCCTTTTCCTTAGCCTCAGATTTTTTAGCAATGCAAGGACCTATAAATACAACCTTGCAATCTGGGTTAAGCTCCTTCAGTATTTTCCCTGCTGCTATCATAGGAGATATAGAAGGAGAAACATGAGGAAGAAGTTCTTCAAACTGTTTTTTTAGCATAGCTATCCACATAGGACAACAACAGGAGGTTATCATAAAATCGTTAGTTTTTTTAACTAGGTGATCGAACTCAACTGCTTCTTTTATTGTAAGCATATCAGCAAAAAAAGCAACTTCCACCATATCTGCAAACCCAAGTTGCTTAAAGGCAGATCTAAGTTGATCGATAGTTACATTATCACCAAATTGGCCAATTATAGAGGGGGCAACTGCTGCAATAACAGTGGTCTCCTTATTTAAAATATCTATTAAAGGAATAAATTCAACTCTATCTAAAATACTCCCTGTAGGGCAACCATCTACACAAAATCCACAATCTGTACATTTATCTAAAGAAATATAAGTAGAGTTTGTATTTTTATCTATTATTATAGCATCAAAAGGACAAGATTTTTGACACATAGTTTGCCCTTCTTCATCCGCACAATCCATTGAACAATTCCTAATTTTATGTACAATTTTATGTTTTAACTCATAATTTCTTATAGCCTTCTTTAAATTTTCGAAGAAATTGTTGTCATAATTTACAGTAACACCACAAAGCAAGGAAATGGTTTTACCTAAGCTATCTTTATCGATACTTTCATCATCCATAATGCTTATTACTGTTTCGTCAAAGTTATTATTATAGTAGGCTACAACTAAGGACTTGAATAGTTTACCGTATTTTGGATTCATGTAAAAAACCTCCTTTTGTATAGAGTATTTAGCATTTGCTATAAACTAAAAATAACAGATATATTTATATTAAACATTATAGATGATAAATATGTAAAGAAAAATAAAAAAAGGAATTGCATTACACAATTCCTTGGTCGGGGTAGCAGGGCTCGAACCCGCGGCCTCATGGTCCCAAACCACGCGCGCTACCATCTGCGCTATACCCCGCAAACATTAACATTATATACTCCTGAGCAATAAAAGTCAAGATTATTTACTGTTATTAATGGTGTAGCTAGTGATATCATTAGAGTTACTCCAATTAAAATATGTTTTTTTCGTCTTGCTTATGTATAGTGCGTAGGTTATTCCATTTACTCCATCCTTAGTAGCTGTTATTTCAAGTTTTCCTTTAGTGGGAATAGTAAAGGTTTTAGGTGAATTTCTAAGTTGAAAAGAATTTGAAATAGGTTGTCCGTTAAATGAAATTTGTATACTGTCTCCATCTTCTTCTGCGTAGTCCCATAAGGCAATTTCCATAGTAGTATCTGTTGTATTAAGAGATATTTCGTAGTCTTTTTTAGGAATTGCTTGATCTTTTGAAAGCATAATCTGACCTGGGGATATACTTTTGACAGGACTGCTAATTACTGCAGAAAGCCCAGTTTTAGGAGTTAATATTAAAATAAGTATGTTACAGCTTATATTAATAAACCAAGTTATAGCAAAGAGTATACATAGCTTGGTAATTATTTTTTCAATAAAATTAACTTTGAAGATTTTAGCTACTAAGAATAATAATATGCAGGCTGCTGTACCAATTACGCTCATACCCAGTAAAATGTTGGCAAGAATGATTACAATATCAAGCATCTATGGCTCTCCTCACCTTAAAATATAAAAAAAACTAATAAAAAATGTTGTAGAATGTTGTAATAAGTAAAAAACTAATAGAGTAAAGAAATATTTGCTAATTTACTTATAAGTAATACAATTATATACCATAATTCTCAATTATGGTATATAATTTTTAATCTGAATTTTAATATCTTCAAAAAATATTATTAATTTTATTGTTGTTTTTTATCTCCCTCACCTCTTGTAGGAACTAAAGATATAATAAAGCCAATAAATATTGATACAAGTGAAGGGGCTATAATGTTTATATATACTATATAACGGGTTTTAGTAAGGACAAAGGCACATATGCCGGTTATCAGAACTGTAATAATAAAAATAGAAATAATAAATTTTGACATAGAGTGCAGATATTTTTCATATATCCTATGCCTAGTAGGGCCACTTATTACAGCTCTAAAGGTGAAATATGAAATAAAAATAAGAACAATATCTATTACTGCAGAAATTAGAAAATTTTTCATAAACTAACACCCTCTCTAGAAAAAATGTTAGTTCTATTTTTCCCATATTTTTATTTTTTAGACTTTGTTTTTAAAATTAAAAAGAAATCACTAGTTACTAACATCTAATCACTAGATATACGTAAATATACAATAGTGATTAGTGACTAGTGACTAGCGATTTCTCTTGAGATTTTCATGAATGACTAAATGGAATTGTTTAAGTACATTTCTCCTATTTTATAAACATCACCAGCACCTATAGTAATTAGTAAATCTCCTTCTTTAAGATTCCCCTGTAGGTACTTTGTTATAGCTTCAAAACTATGAAAGTTTTTGCAATCCACGCCCTTTTCTCTTAACTTGTTTCCAAGGTCATTAGAACTGACAATGCCGGAATCTTTTTCTCTTGCTGCATAGATATCTGCAAGCACAAGAATGTCTGTATTGAAAAATGCTTCAGAAAATTCATCAAATAAAGTTATTGTTCTAGAATAAGTGTGTGGTTGGAATACACAAAATATTCTATTATGTGAGAACTTTTTAGCTGCACTTAAGGCTGCCTTTATTTCAGTAGGATGATGAGCATAATCATCTACTACAGTTACTCCATTTAAATTACCTTTAAGCTCAAAGCGTCTGTGAGTTCCATGAAAGCTTGAAAGACCTTGTTCTATAAAAGATTTTTCTATATTTAAGGCTAGAGCTGCACTAATACTTGCTAAAGCATTTAATATATTGTGATCTCCTGGAACATTAAGAGTAATACTTAATATTTGCTCTTCTTTATAATAAACATCAAAACTTCCGCATCCATTATTGAACGTTATATTTTTAGCCCTAACCTCTCCAGTTTTAAT
>JGI24731J21663_1001739_pt1 | contig 15336 bp, 9 predicted proteins | sample EPASupsiteHSE605_FD_21663 | JGI IMG/M metagenome (IMG submission 21663) | reverse complement strand
TACAAAATCAAGTACAATAGACGCTGTGATCTAAATTTGGATTTTAGACAGTTAAAGGCTTAGTGCTATTGATTTCTCAGTTCAACCGCGTAAGTCCTATACAAAATTGGTGCGAAAAACAGATACAGAATAAGGGACTAAATTATTAAGGGCTGGAATGATTGTATAATTACTGCTTGTAATCGCTGTTTGTAATCGCTTTGTAATCGCTGTTTGTAATCGCTTTGTAATCGCTGTTTGTAATCACTATTTGTAATCACTGTTTGCAATCACTATTTGTAGATACTGAAATGCATTGAAAAATTGTGGGAGGAACATGAGGGCAATTGCAGCTGTCCCTGGAGAAGAAAACAGTATTCATATCACAAACACTGATACTCCGAAAATAGGTGAAACCGGAGTCCTGGTGGAGGTAAAACTGGTAGGACTTGACGGGACGGACAGAGAGATAATAGAAGGGCTTTATGGAGAGCCTCCGGAAGGGGAAAAACAGCTCATCCTCGGGCACGAGTGCCTTGGGGAAATCGTCCGGACAGGCAGCCGGGTAAAAACCTTGAAGCCCGGAGACCTGGTGGTAGCCACTGTCCGGAGGCCCGACGACTGCCTCAACTGCCTGGCCGGGGAATACGATATGTGCCTTAAAGGAAACTACAGGGAAAGAGGGATCAAGGGAGCAAACGGGTTTCTTTCGGATTACTATGCCGAGGAGGAAGAGTTTCTGGTAAAGGTACCCCAGGAATTGGAGGAACTTGCTATTCTGCTTGAGCCGGTCAGTGTGGCTGAAAAGGCTGTAAGGACTGCCTTTGAAGTGCAGGACCGGATGAAGTGGGAGCCAAAAATTGCCATGATTACGGGCACCGGGATCCTGGGGCTCATTACTGCGGTTATCCTGAAGCTCAGGGGGCTTGATGTGATCTGTGTGGACAGGTCTGACGGAGAGTATAAGGAAAAACTCTTTTCGGAATTGGGAGTTACACACATTAATTCCAGAAAAATCAACCTGCACGACATCCCGACAAGAGTCGGAAAGCAAGTTGATATGATCTTTGAAATGACCGGAAACTCAAGCGTTGCTCTGCATGCGATAATGGTTGCAGGCACAAATGGGGTTGTCGTGCTGGCTTCGATTACTGGGGGAGATAAAAGTATCATGATATGCAGCGACTGTTTTAACCAGGGACTTGTGCTTGGGAATAAAACAGTTGTAGGAACGGTCAATGCCCACAGGAAAGACTTTGAGCAGGGGATCTGCGACCTCCTTGCGGCGGAAAAGCGGTGGCCCGGCCTTGTGGCAAAACTGATAACTGCAAGGTATCCGCCGGAAAGGATCATTGAAGCTGTGTCGGCCATGGACGAGAACATAAAAGTACTAATCGAATTCGAAGCGTACGAGCCCCGGAGAAATTATCAGGATAGCCTTGAGGAAGCCTCAAATAAACCGCCAGGCGGGAGAAAAGGGATATGACCCGACACATAGTCCTGGGCAACCAGTCCCTACTCATAAATATAGACAGATGGTTCCAGGTAAGGGACATATATTTTCCCCATGTAGGGCAAGAAAATCACCTCAGAGGGCATGCCCAGCGGATAGGAGTCTTTATAGACGGAAGGCTTTCCTGGATCAATGAGGAAAGCTGGGAAAGGATGCCTGCATATAAGAACGACACCCTTGTTACCGAAAACCGGGCCGTAAACAGGGAGCTGGGTATCGAACTCCTTCTGGAGGAAAACGTCTACTGCGAAGCCAATATCTTTCTCCGGAAAATAACTGTAAAAAACATGCACGAAAGGCCCAGGGAAGTCCGGCTTTTCTTTAACCACGATTTTCACCTTTACGGGGACGGGATAGGAGATACCGCAGTGTACCAGATGGACCACAATGTCATAGTGCATTACAAACGGGCCAGGTACTTCCTGATAGGTGTACTCAAATCGAACAAAAAAGAGGACATCGTCACAGATATCGATGACTATGCCATAGGCCAGGCTGAGAATGGGGTCTTGAGAGGCACCTATGTGGACGCCGAAGATGGGGTTCTGTCAAAAAACCCCGTCGCTCAGGGTTCGGTGGACTCAACTGTGGGAGTCAGCCTGCAGCTTCCGGGGAACTCCTCAAAGGTTGTGTACTATTACATGACCGCCGGAAAGGACTTCCGGGAAGTCTATTCCCTCAATGACCGGATCATGGAAGAAGGCCCCGAAAGTCTTCTGGAGCATACTGAGGAGTGCCAGAGAGCCTGGGTAAACCGGTCGGGAACGGACCTTTCCGGCCTTGAACCCCGTCTTGCAGCTCTCTATAAGCGTTCCCTCCTGGTAATAAAGACCCAGACAGATGCAGACGGGGCAATAATCGCAGCAAATGACTCGGATAACATGCAGTTTAACCGGGACACCTACAGTTATATGTGGCCCAGAGACGGAGCCCTTGTTTCCATTGCCATGATAAAAGCAGGCTTTCCCGAGTTTACAAAACCTTTTTTCAGGTTCTGCAAAGATGTGCTCTGGTGGGCCGGATGCCTGCTGCACAAGTATAACCCGGACGGGACTCTGGGGAGCAGCTGGCATCCCTGGATAGATTACGGACAGCCTTCCCTCCCGATTCAGGAAGATGAGACAGCCCTTGTTATCCATGCCCTATGGAAATATTACGAGGCTACAGGAGATCTTGAGTTTATAAAAGAACTCTATGAGCCCCTGGTAAAGAAAGCCGTATTTTTCATGGACGGCTACAGTTACCCAAACAACATGCCTGTAGAGAGCTACGACCTGTGGGAAGAACGGAGAGGCATCTTTACCTTCACAGCCTCTGCGGTTTACAGAGGGCTTCTCTCAGGAGAAGAACTCGGGCACCTTTTAAATGATGAGGAAATCTGTAGTATCTGTCAGATTCGCTATTTCAAGCTCAAGCAGGCAATCATTAACGAGCTTTACGACAGCGAAAGAGGCATTTTTTCCAGGGGCATCAGGTACGAAGAACACGATACCGACCGGAAAATCGTAGACAGGACGGCTGACAGCAGCATATACGGGATCTTTGAGTTCAACCTGCTGCCCGCAGACGATCCCAAAGTGGTCAGGACAATGCAGAATCTGGAAGAAAAACTCTGGGTCCCTGGAAAAGGTGGGATGGCAAGATATGAAAACGATCCTTATCACAGGAAGACAGACTTGGGCACAGGCAACCCCTGGCTCGTATGTACCCTCTGGCTTGCAAAGTGGTACATCGCAAAAGCAAAAGAAATAAGGGACCTGGAAAAAGCCCTCGAGCTGATCAACTGGGTTGCAAACTGTTCCCTTGAGACCGGGATCATGCCTGAACAGGTCCATCCTTTCACAGGAGAGTCCCTCTCTGTTGCACCCCTGACCTGGAGCCATGCCGAGTTTGTGGATACAATTACGCGCTACCTGGAAAAGAAAGCGCAGCTGAAAATTTAAGGGTTGAATAAAAATACTAAAGTTAATTTTAAGCCGAATCAGGGTCCTATTAATAAATGGAATCAGGAAGGAAATCAGGAAGGAAAGTATGAAGAATTATGAAAGGAAATAGCGAGACAATGGAGAAGTGAACAAGCTTGCAGGAGAATAAGCCATCAGAAAGAAAGAAGTTCGAATGTGCGGTGTGCAAGATGACCTTTGCAACAAAAGAAGAGTATGAAAAGCACATGCGAGAAAAACATAACAGATGAAATGCCCCCAGATGAAATGATCCGTCGCAGAGTTCGAAGGTATGCATAGTCAAGTACCAAAATTCCTTCACTAATCTCAAACGAAAAGATAAACGGAAAGCACGGACGAAAAAAAACATGGGCACAGCTTTTTCGCCCGAATTACACCTCGGAACCAGAAAAATCATAGATATCCACATGGATACCCGTGTGGCTGCCCAGGGTTAGCAAAGTGTCGAGTTTCTTTACGTAATAAAAAATAGATGTGAAGATATTGAAATACCCGCTTAAGGCAAGGGAAATAGTTTTATTCCGCCCGATTTCAGTATAGGTTATTTCAGTGCATTTTTCACATATTCTGCAACCGCATTCCCGACTTCCGCAGTTGTGTAAGTCCCTCCTAGGTCAGAGGTTATGACTTTCTTCTGAAGCACATAGGCTACAGCTTCATCAATGATCAAAGCTCCGGGGTTGCCCATCCATTCAAACAACATCTTTACGCAAAGGATTGCTGCAAGTGGATTTGAAATACCCTTTCCTGCAATGTCGGGTGCGCTTCCGTGTACTGGCTCGAAAAAAGCATATTTTTCTCCTATATTGGCGCTTGGGACAAGCCCAAGGCTTCCGACAAGAGAGGCACACATATCGCTCAAAATGTCTCCGAAAAGGTTCGTTGTAACTACAACATCGTATTTCTCAGGGTGCATCATAAGGCTGTACGCCATTGAATCAACAAGCATATCGCCGTATTCCACGCCGTGGTCACTGGCAGTCTGCCTGCAAACATCAAGGAAGAGTTTATCGGATTTCAGGACATTGGACTTATGGACAATGGTCAGTTTGTTCTTTCTCTTTTTTGCGAGTTTGCAAGCATATTCTGCAATCCGCTCAGAACCTTTCCGGGTGACGACTCTTTTTGTCCAGGAAAGGTCAGGCCCTATTTCCTCAATCCCTGAATACAGCCCTTCGGTATTTTCCCTGACAATCACGAAATCGAAATCGCTTCTCCCGGTAACGCCAGTTACACCTGGAAGGGGCTTTACGGGCCTTATGTTGGCATAGAGATCCAGTTCCTTCCTGATGATCAGAAGTACGCTTTTGTAGTTTGGGTCAGGTACGGTGGTGACTGCCCCAAAAAGGACCGCATCACATCCTTTTATGGTTTCTAGATCCTGATCAGACATTGCAGTCCCTGTTCTCTCCCATCTGGCATAGCCCAGTTCCAGGGGTACTTTTTCAAGCTCAAGCCCGAAGGCATCAAGAACTTTGACTGCCGCAGGGATCACTTCCCTGCCAATCCCATCACCTTCAATTACAGCCAGTTTCATGCTACTGCATCTATGGTTTGAGATATATGAATCTGGCGTAACTTTTTCAGATTCTGAACCGATTTTTCAGATCCAGAACAGGTGTTCGGCAAGGATTTTTCCGCCAAGCCCTATAAGAATCAGGCCTCCGAGAATCTCGACCTCGTTCTCAAAGAAGTGGCCTATCCTATACCCCAGAATTGCTCCGCAGAAAGACATAAAAAAAGTTACACAGCCTATAATAATCACAGGCTCAAGAATGGGTGTCTTGAGAAACGCAAAGCTAATTCCTACAGCAAGGGCATCTATACTTGTCGCAACTGCAAGCACAAAAAGTATCGAATAATTAAGAGAACTTACCTTTCCATCAGGGCTGCCGTAAAGAGCTTCATAAATCATTTTGCCTCCGATAAAAGCCAGAAGCCCAAATGCAATCAAGGGGGCATAGTCCGAAATAAAGCCGCTGACTGTGTTTCCTCCAAGCCAGCCCAACACAGGCATTAAAGCCTGAAAGCCCCCGAAAAAAACAGCCAGCTTCAGGGCATCATTGAGCCGAAAAGGCCTTATCGTGGTGCCGCTGGACATGGAAACTGCAAATGCGTCCATTGCAAGCCCGAGCGCTAAAAGAAAATTGGTTAGAAAAGACATAGAGTGATTACTCCACTTTCGTTTTACAGATGGATTGTCTTGGAGAATAGAACCCTTTAAACAGAGATTCCTCAAATGAACTCAACAGGCGTTATAAAATATTTTTGATAGTTGCCCTCGTATCTTCAAGCTTGACTGTTAAGATCCTCTGATTTATTCCTTAATCCAGTTACAAGGTTTCTTATGGCTTCGACAACCTGATACTCCGATGCTCCCCAGTGGACAACAGCGCCTTCAAAGCCGGAAATATTCGCAAGCCCTGATTTTTCAGACCTGCAGCAGCGCGTAATAAAAGGCCTTGATGGCACTACGACTTCGGACTTGAAAGGACAGATATTTACGAAAGAATATTCAAGCTCCGGAAAACGCATTTCAAAAAGGATCTTTGAGATCTCGCATCCCACAAGCAGATGTCCATTTTCAGTGAGCACATCCGAATCCAGGCATTTTCCTTCAAGTCCGGAAGCACTGCATGGAAAAACGGTGTTTTTTCCTTCGAAACGCCTGAGATCAATTACTTTTTCAGCAAACCGGACCTGCAAGTCACCGAAAACTCCACTGGCTTCAAGCCTTCTCACGACCAGGGAAAGCCAGGAAGGCTCAGGCGGAGCAACGTCAAGGATCTCTATCTCAAGAATATTTGAAGGATCCGGGTCATGAACAATTGTAACATGCCTGTCCACACCTGTAAATATTACAGTATTCACTTTGCCTGTACAGATTTTTGCTGCAGTCTCGATCAGGAGCGTACGATCTTTTATGTTCAGTTCCCTGTCGTATTTGACCACCTCTTCTCCGGAGGCAATCCGTTCGAGGGCTTCAACCTTTCGAAGCAGTCCCTCTCCGCTTTTTTTCACATGATAAACTGCATACCTGGGAGTGCCGTCAGGATTTTCGCTCTCAGCTATCAGGTAGTCAGTCAAAAAATAAATCGGCTCTTCAGCGCCTGGACAAAGGGCTTTTGTTACGCCCACATGCTTGTATTCTTCAGGAAAAATCATAGGTATCGGTTGTTTTGAATGATTTTCGAATTTTGAGTTAGTCATCGGGTCAGGTTATTCATTGCTTGCTCTGAATTTTCTTCCTGTGGGCCACAAGTCCGCCGTCAGTAAGCATTTCGAGCAGGAAATCAGGCAGTTTATTTCCTTTGAATGTCCCTTTTCCGGGAACTGTGACCTCTCCTTTGAGCAGGTCAACCTCGACCTCATCTCCTTCCTGACATTCAACATCAGCTTCCATAAGAGACAGTCCGACATTGATTGCATTTCTGAAAAAAATCCTTGCAAAAGACTTTGCTATAACGCAGGCTACTCCTGCGTGTTTCAAAGCGAGGGGAGCCTGTTCCCGTGAAGACCCACAGCCGAAATTGGTGCCTGCAACAATGATATCTCCAGGCCTGACCTTTTTTGCGAATTCCGGATCAATGCCTTCCATCGCATGGGCTGCAAAGACCTGCATATCCTTGGTCCGCAGGTATTTCCCGGGGATAATTACATCTGTGTCAACATCGTCTCCGAATTTCCATACTCGGCCTATGATAGGGTTTTTCATCAAACTTCACCTGCGAAATAAGTTTTTTTAATAGTATATTTAAGTAGCGGATACAGGAAAAGGAAGCAATATTCTATAAAATCTGACTCAAGCAAGAGACTCGAAGTGTAGAGCCACAAAAAAGTAGAAAGAAGAAAAAGCAAAAAGCGAAAAGCAAAAAGCAAAAATGCAGGAAAGTGCGCAACCACACACTCCAGCCTGTTTTTGACTTTTACTTCTTCTCCTTTCAACAAGGTTTCAGACTTTTATTTCTTCTCCTTTCAAGACTGCTTCTTCACTTACTCTAACTTCTTTTGTCGTATCTCCGTAGCTCAATACATATGGGCCTGAAGGGGCCGTATCGAACTGAGTTTCTCCTGCAATCGGGTCGTCTGTTGAATAGGGCACTGTAAATTCATACCTGCCTTGTGAATCCGAAGTTGTAGACTGAGAATATTCAAAGATCCTTCCCTGGCCTGTAAGAATTGTAGTGCTTATCGTAACAGTCTCATTGGGAGACACAGTTCCGGTTATTTTTGCACCTTTAACGTATTCAAAAATCTTGACATAACCTGTGTCCACTTCGGAGATATTTCCTCCGAAAAGCAAGTTGTAGACCTGTCTATACCCTGGTTCCTGAGTCTGGACTGCCCAGGTTTCATGGACCATACGGTACTGTTTCAGGCCATTTCCGTCAAGAACATGCAACCTTGATTCCATGGAATTATAGTAGCGAGTGGAAGGCAGACTCTGATACCCGCTCCCTGTCCAGTAAGACTGATAGTACCCATCAGTATCAAGGGTCCAGGTCGCCATTGCCATAAATATCTCCGTAGCCATCCTCTCATCAGACATGATATAACGAGCTCCGGCTTTATTTGGATCCGGATCTACAGCTTCAAGCACTGCAGTTGCTTCTTCTTCGGATTGAGCTGTGAAAAAGGTAGAAGCTCCTGGCTGGTTAGTTTCATTAATACTTCCTCTGCGACCTCCGATTCCGGCCTGGAAGGGATTGGCGTTAGGCATCCTGTGCCCGAAAACTTCGATCCAGTGTCCGTAATCCCACCAGGACATTACACCGTATGCAGTATCTGGATACTTGAAAAGTTCTCCTTCTTTGAGGGCATCGTAAATGGCATTATAATCCATTCCCGGATCCGGAGTGTTCGAACGAAGCCACTGACACGCTTCTATCCACTCCCAGCTGGGATCGTTTGAGCCGACTGCTTGTGCTCTTGCAGCTCCGTATACAGGATAGATCAGAATAACTACTAACGCGAGAACTGCAATGACCTGTTCGATTTTGATAAACTTAAAGAATTTTGGAATATCTGAAGGCGACTTTACAGTACTCTTAAAATTCCGGTCAAGTTCATTCCACTTTACCTTCTCAAGCAAGAGGCTCCCTACAAACGCACTGAGAACTGAAACGTTAATGGAATAGTAGTATGCAAAACGGTTCTGGCCGTAGACTGCAAGGAGCATCAAAATACTCCAGACAAGAAGAACCACTTCTTCAGGCCTGGGCTTGCGGAACATTTTAGCAAAAAGAATGATAATTCCTAAAGTTGAGACAAGGAACCCTGTAGTTGTGAAATTTCCAAATGCTCTTGCAAGAGTGAAAGCTCCACCATAATAAAACATAGAAGAAGCTTCACCAATTGTAGCTGCGCCGCCAGTTTGAACTCCAAAAACCGTATTTGGAGCACTGATGATCAGGGAATAGAGAGCAGGAGAAGCGACCTTTACTACAACCAACGCGAGAAGTGAAATCCCGACAATCAGCAGGGGATAATAATAGGCCTTTATCTGCTTTCTTTTGAACTCCCTCTCAGTAAAACTTAAAACTGCAAAAACTGCCATTGATCCAAAAGCTGTGATAACGTGGAACCAGGAATAGTAATACAGCGAAAAACCCATATCAGGATGAACAAAAGGAAGGATAATTACTGTGCTTACTAAAAAAGTGATTATTCCTGTAAACCCAAGGTAATCACTTGATTCGTTGTGAAAATTATCAAGAATATACTGGAAGACAGCGTAGATAACAACAATTAATGCGAAAAGAGAAGCTCCTGGCCAGGTAAGCTGATAGGCAGAATACATGATACCGGCAATAACGGAATAGATAAGGGGCTCTTTTACAACATTAAAATCTTTATTAATTACATGTTCAAAACGCAGCTTATTTTTCTTTGCTGAAACCAAGGCCAGCATGAAAAACATCATGAAGAAAGTACTGAATAAAGACTCAGCAACGTGATGGTCTGTAAAACCGATCATTGAGCGGGATAAAAACTGGCCTGGAGCAAAGGCGATTAGAATCGCAGCAAGTATTCCTGTTTTATGTCCTCCAACGTATTTCCCGATATAATAAACAGGAACGACAGTAAGAGTTCCGAGAACTGCAGGAAAATAAGCTCCTACGGTATCAACAAGTCCAGAACTTGGATGACCAAGGCCTAGAACAAGAGAAGTAATAGCCATCATTTGATCAAATAAAGGACCGAAATGGATGTAACTTCCATTAGGATAGTTGGTCATTGGGTTGAAAAATATTCTGTGGGGGTAATGTTCAAGAAGAAGTCTTAAAGTACGCATATGATACCAGGCATCATTGCTCGTAAATTTTACAAACCCGTCGGATAAAAACACTGTATCTGAAGGAAGTGTTCTGATCCACAGAGCTACAAAACCGATTATCGCAACTGCCAGAGTATAAGGCAAGCTGGATTTGATTTTATTTTTTAATGATACAGGACGATCCTGAGAACTCATAATAATCCCTTTTAGGAGGTACATTTTTGCAATGAAATATATATTTTATGGAAGAGGAAAAATAAATCCATATTGATTCAAAGTAACAATTCAATATAACACTTAACAATCCTATCCTTTCCTGATAAAGAGTTTCATAGCATCCTCTTTCCTTAACAGGTCAGGATATCTTTCCTAATGAACAGGTTTTTCAAAAAACATGATAACATGGGAAATTCCACTCTTTGAAGCTCTCAGATAGGTAGAACCACCAACATCTGCAGCACTGAAATTCGCATTTACATCCTCACTAAGGACATGGCCGTCCGCCAATCTGACCTATTCGACAAGCGCCTATGTGCTGGTATTATCTTCGAATTCATCTCCGAATTTCCGGACTCAACCTAAGAAAGTGCTTCCATCATGCTTCACTTGTGAAGTAACTTTTTTTAATAGTATATCTAGGTAGCGGATATGTGATATCACGATAAATATTTATTAAATGTTGTGTGCTCCGGTGACAGCTTCAATGAACGAAAAGGCACAAAAAGTAGAAAAGATGAAGCAAAAAGAAAACGTGCAGGAGAGTGCACACTCGCATTCTCCAGAATGTTTTAGACTTTTACTTCTTCTCCTTTCAAGACTGCTTCTTCACTTACTCTAACTTCTTTTGTCGTATCTCCGTAGCTCAATACATACGGGCCTGAAGGCGCAGTATCGAACTGAGTTTCTCCTGCAATCGGGCCGTCTGTTGAATAGGGCACAGTAAATTCATACCTGCCTTGAGAATCCGAAGTTGTCGACTGGAAGTACTCAAAGCTCCTTCCCTGACCTGTAAGAATTGTCGTGCTTATTTTAACGGTTCCATTCGGAGAAGCCTTTCCGGTTATTTTTGCACCTTTGACGTACTCGAAAATTTTGATATAACCTGTATCTACTTCGGGAATATTGTCTCCGAAAAGTAAATTGTAGACCTGTCTATACATTACTTCCTGAGTTTGGTCTGCCCAGGTTTCGTGGACCATACGGTACTGTTTCAGGCCGTTTCCATCCAGAATGTGCAACCTTGCTTCCATGGAATTGTAGTAGCGAGTGGAAGGCAGACTCTGATACCCACTTCCTGTCCAGTATGACTGATAGTATCCGTCAGTATCAAGTGTCCACTTAGCCATTGGCAGAAATATCACTGTAGCCATTCTTGCATCAGACATGATGTAACGTGCACCGGCTTTATTTGGATTGGGGTCTACGGCTTCAAGTACTGCATTTGCTTCTTCTTCGGATTGGGCCGTGAAAAAGGTCGAAGCTCCTGGCTGATTAGTTTCATTGATACTTCCTCTGCGCCCTCCGATTCCGGCCTGGAAGGGATTGGCGTTAGGCATTCTATGCCCGAAAACTTCGATCCAGTGTCCGTAATCCCACCAGGACATAACACCGTATGCGGTATCAGGATAATGGAAAAGTTTTCCGTTTTCAGGAGCTTCGTAGGTAGCATTGTAATCCATCCCAGGATCCGGAGTGTTCGAACGAAGCCATTGACACGCTTCTATCCACTCCCATCTGGGATCGTTTGAGCCGCCTGTTTGCTTCATTACGGCTCCATATACAGGATAAATCAGAAAGACTGCTATGGCAAGAACTGCAATGACCTGTTCGATTTTGACAAACTTGAAAAAATTAAGAATTTCTGAAGGCGATTTGACAGTGCTCTTGAACTTCTGGTCAAGTTCATTCCATTTTACCGCCTCGAGCAACAGGCCTCCCATATAGGCACTGAGAACTGAAACATTAACGGAATAATAATACGCAAAACGGACCTGGCCGTAGATTGCGAGAAATATGAAGATACTCCAGACAAAAACCAATACTTCTTCAGGCTTAGGTTTTCGGAATATTTTTGCAATCAGGATAAGTATTCCCAGAGTAGAGACAAGGAACCCGGAAATAGTAAAATTTTCAAAAATTTTCGATAGGGTGAAAGTTTTACCCTTGTAAAATATAGAAGAAGCTTCAGCGATTGTAGCTGCGCCTCCTTTTTGAATCCCAAAAATAGTGTTCGGAGCACTTATGATCAGGGAATAAAGCGATGGAGATGTAATCTTTACTGCTATCAGTCCTATAAATGAAGCCCCGACAATGAGCAGAGGATAATAATAAGCTTTTACCTGCTTTCTTTTGAATTCTCTCTCTATGAAACTCAAGGCTGCAAAACTCACCATTGCTCCAAGAGCAATGAAGATATGGAACCAGGAGTAGTAATACAGCGAAAAACCCATGTCAGGATGCACAAAAGGAAGTATGAGAATTGTGCTTACTAAAAACGTGATTATACCTGTGAATCCAAGGTAATCACTGGATTCGCTACGGAAATTATCAAGGATGTACTGGAAGACAGCATAAGCCACAACGATTAATGCGAAAAGAGAAGCTCCTGGCCATGTAAGCTGGTAGGCAGAATACATGATGCCGGCAATAACAGAGTAGATCAGAGGCTCTTTCACGACATTAAATTGTTTGTTTATCATATGCTCAAAACGGAGCTCTTTTTTCTTTGCGGAAATCAAAGCCAGCATGAAAAACATCATGAAGAAAGTACTGAATAGAGACTCGGCTATATGATGGTCTGTAAAACCAACTAGTGAGCGGTGCAAAAACTGTCCTGGAGCAAAAGCAATTAAAATTGCAGCAAGTATTCCTGTTTTATGTCCTCCAAGGCATTTTCCGATGTAATAAACCGGAATGACGGTAAGAGCTCCGAGAACCGCAGGAAAGTAAGCTCCTACGGTGTCAACAAGTTCAGAACTGGGGTGTCCCAAGCCCAGAATCAGGGAAGTAAGAGCCATCATCTGATCGAATAAAGGACCGAAATGTATGTAACTCCCGTAAGGATAGTTGGTCATCGGATTAAAAAATATCCTGTTTGGGTAATTTTCAAGAAGGACATTTAAAGTTCTCATATGATACCAGGCGTCATTGCTCGTGAACTTTACAAACCCGCTGGGCAAGAACACCGAGTATGAGGGTAGTGTTCTGATCCGCAGAGATACAAAAACGATTATCGCAACTGCCAGAGTGTAAGGCCAGCTGGATTTTATTTTAGCTTTGAATGATATGGAATGATCCTGAGAACTCATGATAATCCCCTAGAGGTATATTTTCGCAATAAGTAAAGAAATATAGAAAAGAAAATCAAATAGATGCTATTAATTCAATGCAACTATTTATAATTCTATCCCACTTCTGGACAGGAGCTTTCATAACGCACTCCGGCCCTGAACGGCTCAGGGCAGCTTTCCAAACGGATTCAAAAGCCTCAGAAGATAAACTGCACAAAAAGTAGAAAAGGTAAGGGGAAAAGTAAACATGCAGGAAGATGCGTAACTGCATGTTCCAGACTGTTTTAGACTTTTGCTTCTTCCCCTTTTAAACGTTTTAGACTTTTACTTCTTCTCCTTTCAATAAGGTTTTAGACTTTTACTTCTTCTCCTTTCAATAAGGTTTTAGACTTTTACTTCTTCTCCTTTCAACACTGCCTCTTCACTTACTCTAACTTCTTTTGTCGTATCTCCATAGCTCAATACATAAGGGCCTGAAGGGGCCGTGTCGAACTGAGTTTCACCTGAAACAGGACCCTCGGTTGAATAAGGCACTGTAAATTCGTATTTGCCTTGAGAATCCGAAGTTGTCGACTGGAAGTATTCAAAGGTCCTTCCCTGGCCTGTAACAATTGTTGTGCTTATTTTAACGGCTTCGTTAGGGGAAGCAGTTCCGGCTATTTTTGCACCTTTAACATACTCGAAAATTTTGACATAGCCTGTATTTTCTACGGGGATGTTCCCTCCGAAAAGGAAATTGTAAGCGTATTTATAAAGCGCTTCATTCTCAGTCTGATAAGCCTGAGTTTCATGGATCATACGGTACTGCTTCAGGCCGCTTCCATCAAAAACGTGTAACTTTGAATTCATACAATTGAAATAACGAGTGGAAGGCAAATTTTGATACCCATTTCCTATCCAGTAAGACTCGAAATACCCATCAGAATCAAGAGTCCACTCAGTCATCGCCAAAAACGCATAAAAAGCCATGTAGTTGTCAGATATAACATAACGTGCCCCGGCTTTGTTGGGATCAGGGTCTACAGCTTCAAGCACTGAAGTTGCTTCTTCTTCAGATGAAGCCGTGAAAAAAGGTGCAGCTCCAGGCTGATTAGTTTCATTGATACTTCCTCTTCGGCCTCCTATTCCGGCCTGGAAAGGATTCGCGTTGGGCATACGGTGACCGATTGTTTCTATGAAGTGCCCGTAATCCCACCAGGACATAACTCCGTATGCAGTATCTGGATATTTGAAAAGCTCTCCTTCTTTAGGGGCATCGTAAATGGCATTATAGTCCATTCCAGGATCAGGAGTATTTGAACGAAGCCACAGACATGCTTCCATCCAGTGCTCATTAGGGGAATTTGAGCCACCTGTATATTGCATGGCAGATCCGTATACAGGATAGATTAGAATGACTACCAGAGCAAGAGCTGCAATTATTTGTTCAATTTTGATAAACTTAAAGAACTTAGGAATATCTGCAGGGGATTTTACAGTACTCTTGAACTTCTGGTCAAGTTCATTCCACTTTACTGCCTCTAGAACCAGGCCTCCTACATAAGCACAGAGAACTGAAACATTAATGGAATAGTAATATCCAAAACGGTTCTGACCGTAGATTGCAAGGAGCATCAAAATACTCCAGATAAAGACCAGTACTTCCTCAGGCTTGGGCTTGCGGAACATTTTAGCAAAAAGAATGATTATTCCTAAAGTTGAGACAAGGAACCCGGTAGTCGTGAAATTTCCAAATGCTCTTGCAAGAGTGAAAATTCCACCGTAGTAAAACATGGATGTAGCTTCATCAATTGTAGCTGCTCCTCCGGTTTGAACCCCAAAGACAGTATTTGGAGCACTTATGATTAAAGAATAAAGAGATGGAGAGACAATCTTTACTGCAAATAGCCCCAGAAACGCAACCCCGATAATTAAAAGTGGGTAATAATAAGCCTTAATATGCTTCTTTTTAAACTCCATCTCAATAAAACTCAAAACTGCAAAAACTACCATTGATCCAAAAGCAGTGACAACATGGAACCATGAGTAGTAATACATTGAAAAACCCATGTCAGAATGTACAAAAGGAAGGATAAGAATTGCACTTACTAAAAAAGTGATTATTCCTGTAAACCCGAGGTAATCACTTGGTTCGCCGTTAAAATTATCAAGGATATACTGAAAGACAGCATAAATAACGACAATTAATGCGAAAAGAGAAGCTCCTGGCCATGTAAGCTGATAGGCAGAATACATGATACCGGCAATAACGGAATAGATAAGGGGCTCTTTTACAACATTAAAATCTTTATTAATTACATGTTCAAAACGCAG